>Ga0268252_1002045_pt1 | contig 10573 bp, 12 predicted proteins | sample AgamicMgSfrz_FD_200244 | JGI IMG/M metagenome (GOLD analysis project Ga0268252, IMG submission 200244) | Agave microbial communities from Guanajuato, Mexico - Mg.Sf.rz (v2) (version 3) | ecosystem: Host-associated > Plants > Phyllosphere > Phylloplane/Leaf | place: Guanajuato, Mexico | collected... | reverse complement strand
AACAAATGTCGCGATTGACTCTGTTATTATAAAATGACTGTATCTTCGTTTTGTTATTTGTTAAGTAAATATTAAAGTATTTCTTGTATTATAAATGTTTCACTATTTACTCTAAGTGACGACAAATACATTGATTTTCCTCGTTAAATGTATGTATAAATGGTTTTCTTTGATGAAATAGATAACATCTCCATCACATCTTCAATGGTAATGATTTTACTAGAATTATTGATCATACAACATACTCCTTTTCTTTATGTTATTTAATAATTCATTATATTATATTAATACAACGTTACAGGTTAAAAGTTTTTATAGTAGATATGTAAAAGGTATAACTAACTTATAAAAAGTTAAGTTATACCACTTACTCTTAGTGACGACAAATTGTAGGTTTTTCTACAAAAGAAGTAAATAGTAAAGTATTTATAATAAAAGTACTTTACTATTTACTAAACAAAATCCGAACGTGTCCCCAAAAGCTACCTGAAAAATAAACTAATGAGAATTAGAATTTTACACTGATTTTTTTAAAAAACGACGATTTTAACATGCAGAGAAACGCTCTCTAACGAATTTATCTTTTGTTTTTCGTATAAATACTCGTCCGATGCGAATTTCAGATCAATGTTTAGTTTCAAATATTTATCTTACGCTTACTGTTGGTTGAGGTACTCAATAAACAGTGATAAAATGAAAAATCTATAGGTTTTTTAACCAAATAAAGAATTATATGGTTTTCAGGATATAGATATAATTTTTTGAGAAAATCTAACATAATTTAAGATAGAAAGGTTTTGTAATACACATAAAATATTACATACATGGAGGGAACAGATTTGAGGAAACATTTTGCAAAGATTTCTTTGGGATTTCTTATTTTAACTATTGCGTTTTATTTTCTCGTACCCACTGAAAACAATTATTCATCAACAACAATTAATACTATACTATTAGTAGGATTGATACTTACAATATTTTTTGCTATAGCAAGCCCTAAAAACCGGTGGAGAACTACAGTATTATCTTTAGCTGCCTTACTAATTATAATCTTCCTGTTTATCGCTATTAGCTTTGGAATATCCGGACTATAAACTCATTTAAATATATTTATATTTTATAAAGGTGGTACACGGATTTGAACCGTGAATCAAGGTTTTGCAGACCTTTGCCTTACCCATTTGGCTATACCACCATGTTATATGCTTTATAAAGAAGCTTGTTACCTTCTTTCCACAAACTAAACTTATAATAAATTTTTAAAATTAGGCTTTAAAAGAAATTCCCCTAAGGTATTTATACCTTAGGGGAATTTCTTTTCTACATATTAAACAGTAGAAAGGGTACCCGTCCCCGTAGCATTTTGACTATAGCTTGATAAACGTAAGTACAGATAATCTTTTTCAACGCCTAAACTTGAATAAGAAATTGACTCGCCTGGTTGTAAAAACCACTCTTTAATTGGTTCATCCAAGTATGTTGTTTCCATGATGTGCACTCCGAGTACAGCATTTGTACTTTTATTTTTAGCATTAATCTTGGCCTTCCCACTAGAGAATAACATCTTCCCTCCATTCACCACTCTTGTTCCTGGTTTAATGCTAATTGTAGAACTTGCCTGTGCTTCTACCTCATTTACTTCATAATTGTCCAATTTTTCTTTTGCCATATCATTATTCCTCCTTTATTTAGCTCTAAGTTTTTCTATCAATTTCTTAAAGCTATACTTATTAAAGAAGATCAACTTGCCATATTTACAACCTTTCTAGTCTAAATTAAAAAGAATTTTAAAAAAGAACGAGTGTTTTAAAGAAATAAATTTGAATAGAATCATTTTCATTCTAAACTTTAGAATTTTTATAAAAAATATTCCTTATTTTGTTTACCTTTTACAGATACGAACGTCTTAAAGATAGGAGGTCTAAATGAACGATATAGAATTTGGTGAAAAGCTACATAATTACTTAAAAAAAATGGAAGTGTATCTTATGAAAATGGGTGCTAATCAACAAGATGCAGAAGATGTGATTCAGGATACGGCCTATAAGTTTTTATCTAACATAGATTCTATCCATATTGAATCTGTGGAGAGCTGGTTATTTCGAGTTGCAGTTAATCAATATTATGATTTGTGCAGAAAAAAGAATAGACGTCAAAATGTTGCCCTTAACTTTGACTACATGGATTTACTGTTTGATGAATTTACTCCTGAGAAAGCAGTTTTACAAAAAGAGCTAGAAAAAGACATACATGTACTTCTAGAAAGTATAAAACCCAAATATGCTCAATTTCTAATTTTGAAATACAGTACAGGCCTAAGGTTAATAGAAATTGCAGCCTTATATGGTATGAAAGTAGATTCTGTCAAAACTATTATGCATAGAGCAAGAAAACAATTTATCAAAGAATATAGGAGGTATCAAATTGAAGAAAGATAATGATTTTCCAATTAAAGATTCTGATTTCACAAATTTAGTAAAAAAAGCAAAGAGAAATTCTATTATTAGAATTGTACTTGTATCATTCTCTATCAGTGTACTTGTAATCTTACTGACTTACTTTTTAGGTAATTATATGATGAATGAAACTATTAGTATGCAAACAAATGACGATGCGTCTTGGCATAGCATTGAGGGGGCTAATATAAAACAGCAAGGGACTAGCTTTAATCATTCGTTGTTCTCAGCTACATCTAAAAGCGAATTCGTGAAAAATTTAGATGGTATACCGGTACCGTGGATTCCAGAAGAGAAAGTTTATTCACTATTTGGCAAATCTACGCAGGTAACATCTGAAGGGCCAAGTCAATTACAACAAGTAAATGATAAAAGAACACCTTCATATTTTAATGGAGAAAGGGCTATTGAATTTATTCCCCCTGGAGTTAAGGGTCCTTTGTTTGACGATAGAGATATTTTAGATCACATAGATGATAACAAAATAGTAGAAATGGCTTTTTCCTTTGATCGCGGCTATAAAATAGAAGACGTTCAGAAAATATTCAATAAAAATTTGTCTTGGTATTGGGTAGATACTTTCGACCAATCAGATATAAAGACCTACAATGAGCTTAATAAATCAAAGGAGACACGTTTGACTGTTAGTGGTGAGGAAGCAATTGGATTTTCATCTAGTAAACAAGTAAATTCAGAAGCCAAAATATTTATTAATACTTTAAACTCACTTAAGAACACAGGAACTCACAAGCATGCAGCTAATAATATTATTAAAAAAATTACACGTAATCAAAGTGAAAATTTATCACCTGAAAATTTAAAAATTATAGGTGTTGTTGTTACTGGAACACCTAGCGAAATAAAAAAATACAACAGTCTATCTCTAATACGAACAGCTTCTCTTGGAGTTACGGTAGATAAGTATTAAATCGAGATACGCCAATCGCCAAATCACAAGAAAGAAGGTAAACTATGAATAAAGTAGCAAAAAGTCTTATACTAACAGTCGGCATATTAATAATCATTATAGTAGGTGCCATTTTTATATTTAATCAATCCTTAAAACCCGATGAAGATAAAGAGGCTAAAGTAAGAATAGAAGCTAAAAAGTATTTAAAGACTAATTTTAAAGATTCAACTGTTATTTATGATACCTTATACGATAATATGGACAATTTCCCTTTTGAATACGCTGCAAAGGTAACTCATGAGAAAGATCATATCAACTTCCTTGTATACTATAACGATGAAATAAATGAGATGGCAGATAGCTATATTTCTTCTAAATGGGAAGATCAATTAGATAAAAAGGTCCGTCCTTATATTAAACAAAAACTTGAACCATTAGATGATCTTATTGTATTTTACGATGAACAAGTTGGAAAGAAATATAATGTGGATCCTAATATTCCATCTACTTATAAGGATTATGATGCTACTCCTTCAATTGACATCTCTATCGCTCGAAAGCCAAAAAAAGAGGATACAGAGAGTTTTAATGAAATTGTAACCTTTTTGAAAAAAGACGCAAAGCTGAAACATGGCATAGTTACTTTAAATTATGTAAAAAAAGGGGTACCACAATCTGATAAAGACTTTCGTAAAGAATTTTAATCTAAAAAAGTAATGTGGTTTATCCACATTACTTTTTTGATTGCTATATTTAGCAAACGAAACAAAATGCTGCTTCTACGAGAGGAGTAGCTTTCTTCCATGGAGCAGCTTGTGCACAATCGCATAAGTTTTGATCACAGTAACAATTTGGGCCACTTGTGTTTTTTGCATGATAACAACAATCATGTGTTTTGCAGCAATTATCAAGTCCATTTATACCCTTTTTAGATCCTGCACAAGCCGGATGTCCACCGCAGGCTGCTCCACAATAAAGATAACCACCAGCAATACATCCCTTAATAACTGCTTCAGAATCAACTTGATCTAGTAATTGACCAGGGTAATAACCTTCATCATAGTTAAATTCTTTATCAAATTCTTCATCTAATTCTTTAGAAAGAGCAACTGCTTCTTCTGGATATTCCTTTTCTAAAGTTGAAACCTGGTCGTCTTGATGAGCTCTAAAAACCAGATGCTTAATCATAGTATCACTCTCAGTATTAGCAGTGGTGATATCACCTACAAAGAATTCATTTTTTGTATCTAAGTCACCATTTAAATGACGTGTAATATATCTGATATTAATCTTTTCGTTAATTTTCAGGGCTAATACTTTCGCCGAAATTAATTCTTTCTCTTTCAAAGTATCAAACTTAAGGCCTTGAATTACTTCAACTGTTTCAGTATTGAAATCAAATTCCTCATGTTTTTTCATTTCTCTGATTAAATTATGAAATTTTTCCTTTTCTTGAAAATTTGCTAACAGTTCGTTTACCTCTGATTTACTTAAATAATATCCAACTTCCATTAATTATTCCTCCTTGTTTTAAAGTGCCAACTGACACTATATAAAGAAAAAAAACATAGTAAATTTACAACCTTATAATTAAAAAATATTTAGTTTGAGTTATAAAAAAATATGGATTTTCAAAGACTTTTTTTATATTTAAAGAAACATTAAGATAAAATTGATTTAAAAACTTTATAGCTTAATAGACCAACTATAATATTTAGAACTAATGTGCTACTAACAGTAGAGAAACTAACCATTTGGTGCAAATCCATATAGAACATATGATAAAGATAATTATTGTCTCCAAAAGTAGCCACTTCAGCAGAAATATAAAGAATAAACAATGAAATCGTTATACTCAAATCTGAAATAATAGTAAAGACAACTAAACAAAAAGTGCTAAAAAGAAATATTTGGGACAATAAAAGTGCAAAAGCAGCTAAACTGTTTAAGTTTTCAAAGTAAATACCCATCAAAACACAAATAATTAATACCGGAGCCATATACAAACCTAAACAGAGTAGATAAATTTTGTGGGTCTTTCCTCGATAAAAAGTATATAAAAATGTGGAGCTATTAGTGGCAATTAGATCATAAAATAAACAAAGCATTAATATTCCAAATAGAGGAACCAATGTAAGCTGAGTGAACAAAAATATAGTATTAGCATTATCAAATACATTAAAAACAATGAGAAGTAATTCCAGTACGTAAATTAAGACTAACAATTTTACTAATAGACTTAGGCTTTTAGATTTTATTTTTAATATATCTAACATTTATCTCTCACCCTTTAGAAGACCAACATAACCACTTAAAAAGTCAGGTTTAACTTTCTTAAAAGAACTATCTGACAAAAACGTTTGAGTCGCAATCCTAACTTTTACTTTATCACCAGGAAGTTGCTCAATTTTCAATATACTTCCTATTCCGTTAAGACTGACGATTTCCGATTTGTAAATTGTTGTTTCATAAGTAGCTCCAATTGATTTCTCAATAAATCTTTCTAATCCCCCTTCAAATATCTTCTTTCCCTGTTCAATAACAATAAGGTGATTACATATAGAAGTAATATCCTCTGGAATATGAGAAGATATTATAATATCTATCTCTCTACTTATATCTAATAATATGCTCCTTAACCTTATACACTCATTAATGTCTAATCCTGTTGTTGGTTCATCAATAATTAGATAATCTGGTTTATTTAGAAGCGCTTGAGCAATCCCAACTCTCTGTAGAGTTCCTCCCGAAAGGTTCTTCATTTTTTCATTTCTATATTCGGTTAAATTTAACTGAATTAAAAGATTTTCTAAGTGATTTTCATCGTATGTTTCCTTTAGTGTAGAAAGCAATTTCAATACATGTATGACAGTAAGGTTAGGATAAACATAGAAGTTCTGAGGCAGGAATCCTATTTTTATCTCTTTTTTGTTTTTATTTTTGTAAATAATTTCAGTATCATTATCCGCCTTTTCTACTGAGGCAATAATCTTCATTAGAGTTGTTTTTCCTGCTCCATTAGGTCCTAAAATTCCTGTAATTCCCTTTAACTCTACATTTATGTTATTTAGAATTTTTTTTCTTTTAATTGTTTTTGACAAATTATTAATTTTAATCATTGCAAGCTCCCTTTAGACGGTCAAAATTTTAGAGTACTGTCTTTCTGATTTAAATAAAAATAAATGGAACATTATGTGAAATCAATGTTCCATTTATTCCAATTACTTATCTAGAGAAACTACAGTAACTTTTCCTGATCCCACTGGACTTAGAGTTTGTGCTTGAGCATAATATGTTGAAGCTGATGAAATTGAAACTTTAGTTGGTCCAAAACTTCCTCTTGAGTATAAGTTTTTATGATAGACTTCAGGGTCTGGCAGTAGTGTAACTGATTTTCTAATCACCGCACTAAAAGTAGGTTGACTGCCTGAAGTAGTATTAGAGCCTGAAATTTTTGCAGCTCCATCCCAAATATTAATGTTTCTACCGTTAGCCTGACTTGCATAATTTAAATTTGCGGTAGATGTTTTGTCTAAAGCAAATGCAGATGAAGCAAATAAACCAATCAACAATAAGCTTAATAGAGCAATAATCTTGAAATCCACCTTGTTTGCAATAATACTCATTATTCATCCTCCTAATGTTTTTATTGATGCATCAATCTTCTTTTTACCAGCTGATATATAATAAAGAAAAACAAGAGCAGTTTATAACAACCATAAATATAAATTTTATGTAATGAAAATTAGAACTGCTAGAAACTAAAAAAAGCAACGCTATGAATCCCATAGCGTTGCTTTCTTTAGCTCTTACTCTCTATTAGATTCTCAAGTTGCTTCCAATCATCCATTTTGTTATCTAACAGAATTTTTTTCCATCCGTCAAAAAAAGACGGCGAGAGGCTTGTTTCGTCTAGTTGTAATAACTTAGAATACACATTGGTATTTTCTTTCTTAATATAAGCCTCAGCCAAATATAATTGATATTCCTTTAAAGTCGTAGATTCTTTACTCTTATTTCCTGCCTTATAATCTAAATATCCCCCTAACATAGCATTAAATACAAGCCAATTGGAAAATCTCTGAGAATTATCTATCTTATTGTGATTTCCAAATGCTCTATCAATTTGATAAGGAAGACCTGTAAGAATAGAACGCTTTTTAGTTAGCTCCACAGGATCAATTTGTAAGGCTATATAATCATCTGCACTTGATGAATTAATGTAAATAAGAGAATCATTTATGGCCATATTAGGTAAGAGAAAAATCTTAGTTGGCAATTGATGATTTGTATGAAAGATGCCGTTATATCTATCTAAATAAACCTGAAGTCTAGAAACATAATCCTCTATATCATCTTTATAAGGAAACCAAGATCTGGGATAATAAAGTGTATTTTCTCCTTTGACTTGAGTAATTAAATCTCCCGAAATTAGAGTTACTCCTAGGGATTTCCCCTCATACTGATTGTCATAAGTCTGTCTTAAATTTGTATATATGGTATTTCCATTTCCTTTATATCTCAAAGAATATTTTATCTTGCTCTCACGCTTAAATGAATTTGCTATATAGTGCTCATTAAAAATAAGATGAGTTGAATAGGGAAGGTTACTTGGGATCCAACTAAAATCTGCAGGAAGGTACACCCCTTTACTATTGGCAGGATTCGCTAATGTTCCATTTCCAGAATAGCTTATATTTAAAGTATATTTATTATCTTGAATAGAAGAAAAATCAACTGTAGTATAATCTCCCCTTTGAATAAATTTTAAACTTTCACCACTTTGTGTACTTATACTGGAAATCTTAAATCCTTTATATAAAGTAAAAGCTAATTTTGAATGTCTTACATTATTGACTTTCATCTTCAAATCCACGTTTAGTTTTTTGTTATTTTGTATATTTAGATCTATGGAACTTATATCATAATTAAACAGCTTTTCTTGTGGTCGCCATTGATTTCCACTGTAGTATTCATAATCTTTGCCCATTTGTTTAATATTGTAAGTATTTATAGTAGTATATGGGATTAAACTCATACTAACTAGGCTGATTAATACTAAAGCTAAATTAAATCGCTGTACTATTTTTTTATTAATGAAAATAATCGAGAAAAGAAATATAATTATCAAAGTTAGTAAATACCCAATCTTCTTGTACCAATTAAACGTAAACCCATAGAAAGGGTGGTATGGTGTATTTAAATCATGTACTCCAAAATTTATATTCTGTAACCAAGTGTTCCCTACTCCAATCTTAGTATTTGAAATCAAATTCCCTAAAAAATATAGATTTGTAGGCGATAAAAGAGCCCAAATGATAACTAATAAAGAATAGATTAATTTATTTGATGAATTAATTCCTATTACATATCCGATTAAAGACATGATTGAAAAAGGAAGTAGCCAGTTATTTATTAAAAACATAGCACTTTCCACATTAAATTTATTAGTGGGATTCAGCAAGTAATAATACGTACTGGAAATACAGATAAATGAGAAGACAAACAAAACACAAATAGACAGTAAAAAAATTACATTAAAAATATGAATTCTTCTCATTCTTTCTTTTAAAACCAAATAGAGGTTACCATTGAGATTTTTCTTTGCTAATTGAAATCCAAATAACATAAAAAAAAGCATCCCAGCTTGTATTAAGAAACTAGAAAATTGTAATGTGTTACCTGCATCATGTGTTTTATAAAGTATTTGATAGTCTATAAAACCAGCATAAGAATATAAACCAGCTAACCCTATTATAAGTAAATATTTATGTAACTTTATATTGGTAAAAAACAAAGTCTTTATTCCCTTCAATTAGTCCACTCCTTTAATTTGTTAAAATCTTTATGTATCATCAAAAATTCACCGAAAAGCTATATATAATAAAGAAAAAGAAATATATAATAAAACAACTTTTTTAGAGATTTTATTTCATCTTCTCTGGGGATTTTCGTTATAATAAAAAAAGTAGACAGAATTAATCTGCCTACTCTCTAAGCTAATTTTTTTAACAATTGTTTCTCATCAAAACCCAATATTGTTGAGACAATTTCCCCTGAAACTTTTTTTATAGTAAAAGGTGTTCCTAAGCCCCCTAACTTCTTAAACTCATTGTAGTATTTTTCATCTTCATGAATATCTCTTTCCTCAAATTTAATATTATGTTCATTTAGAAATTCTTTCTGTTTAGCGCAATAACCACAGTTTTTAGTCGAGAAAACGATAATTTCCATCCAATTACTCCCTTTCTAATTTAATAACAAGTAATAAAGAAGCTCTTATAATGAAAATTACAACCTTCAACTAACTAATTTTTTTATTTTGCACCTGTTTTTTTAAATCCCAAAATCCTGGTGTAGATTCAACATTATAACGTTGAATATATTTGATTAATGTATACTTTAATTCCTGAGCTAGATCTTCACGCTCTCCAATTTTAGTCATAAGTAAAGATTTTTTTAATTTTGGCTCAAATAATTCGATGAGTGTTTGCATTGCTTCTTGATTTTCATGTGATTCTTTTACTAAGTCATACAGCACAACGTCCATGCTTCACTTCAATCCCTTCGAGTATCTTTAATTATTTCTCCAAGCTCCACGATAACAAGCTCTAGTTTCTCTAACTTTTTTTCAAATCTAGAGAATAGATAGATAGTAATGGCAATTGGAAACCCAAAGTTTCCTAAAATGCTTATCCATTGTGGCATTTCAATTACAGTCATCCTTTCTCTCCTCTACTTTCTTGTAAAAATTTATAGATATTTTTCAATGCCTTTTTATGAGTTTTTGATACAGCTTGCTGTGACTTATTTAATACACGGCTAATTTCTGTATCATTTAAACCTTTTACATATGCTAAGTCTAAGATTACTTTTTGCTTATCGGTTAATGTTTCTACAGCTCTGCACAATGATGGATTTTCAAGATAACTAGTAATACTTTCACTTTTTAAAACTTCGTCTAATTTAATATCAGCACTTTCATCACAAATTAAATCTTTAAACGTTCCACCTTCTTCAGTATTTAAGGGTTGATCAACTGTTAAAGTCTGACGATGCTGAATTTTTCTATATTTCTTGTCAAAATTTATAGCATTGAAGTATAAAGCTGATGAGATAAATGAAATAAATCGAATATTAAAGTAAAACTTTTTAAAAGCTTTATCTAAATTCTCTTCATTTTCTTTGGAGGGATTGCAAATTACGT
>Ga0268252_1002043_pt1 | contig 10577 bp, 9 predicted proteins | sample AgamicMgSfrz_FD_200244 | JGI IMG/M metagenome (GOLD analysis project Ga0268252, IMG submission 200244) | Agave microbial communities from Guanajuato, Mexico - Mg.Sf.rz (v2) (version 3) | ecosystem: Host-associated > Plants > Phyllosphere > Phylloplane/Leaf | place: Guanajuato, Mexico | collected... | reverse complement strand
CCTCCTAAAATAGCAACTTGTAAGAGTGAGTATAAGGTGATTGTAGGGGGTTTGATAACATTTTTCAAATGAAATGTTTGTGAAAACGATTTCTTATTCTTTTTTTATTTTGTATGCCCTTTCTTACGGAATATTCTCTTATTTCAAAATGATGTAGCGTATATTTTTATTCAGTTTGTAAAAAAATAATTGACAGAATACTCAATAAAGTTGTAAGATTATAAATGGAAAATAAATGAAAGGGGTGTGCGTAATGATTGTAATCGTAAATGTAATGGGCTTAGCTCTGTTAAATGGCAGAAAACATTCATATCATTACGCAACCCGTGCGGATATATAAGGCATTCTCTGTCTTATAAGAAGCGTACGTTGCGTATATCGTAACGTACGCTTTTTATGCATTTTTGTGCATATCGTCAAGCGGCGGTATGCTTTTTTTTGTTTATTTTTCCTTGTATGGTTACGATGAAAATTTTGGAAGGTGGAAAAATGTGATGAGATTGTATGGGTTACGAAATGTAAATGTGATGGGTCTGGATAGTGGATAAAGAAGTGAGAGTTAAACGAGAACGAGAAGGGAGAGGTTACATTGTTATCAGTATTACTAAAGCTAAAATGGTTTTTTAAAGAGCATTGGAAGAGATATAGTATCGCTATTGGAGCTCTTTTAATTGTAAATATAGTTGAAGTCATTCCCCCGAAAGTGTTAGGGGTTACGATAGATAATATAAAAACAGGAACGTTAACGAATGCGGAGATTATGCAATTTATTCTCATTTTAATAGGGGTTACGGTAATTGGATATGGTCTTACTTTCGTTTGGCAACACCAGCTGTTTGGGGGAGCATTCGTACTGGAGAAAACGATGCGCTCTAAATTTATGGGGCATTTACTTAAAATGACACCGACGTTTTATCATAAAAATCGTACGGGTGATTTAATGGCGAGAGCGACAAATGATTTAAAAGCAATTGCTATGACAGCTGGTTTCGGTATATTAACGCTCGTGGATTCGAGTTTATATATGCTTACGATTGTCTTTATGATGGGATTTACAATTAGTTGGGAGCTTACAGTTGCGGCGCTTATACCGCTTCCGATTATGGCGTATGCGATGAACATATATGGAAAGAAATTGCATGAGAGATTTACAGTCGCGCAAGATGCGTTCGGAGATATGAATGATAAAGTACTTGAATCGATTGCTGGTGTGCGTGTTATTCGTGCATACGTACAAGAGAATGCAGACGAGGAAAGATTTCATCATTTAGGAGATGACGTCTACGAAAAAAATATGAAGGTAGCAAGAATTGATGCATTATTCCAACCAACTGTGAAAATGCTTGTCGGTCTTAGTTATTTAATCGGCTTAGTGTACGGTGCATACCTTGTGTTCCAGTCAAAGGTGACGCTTGGTGAACTCGTTTCTTTTAACGTGTATTTAGGGATGATGATTTGGCCGATGTTTGCAATTGGTGAATTAATCAATGTTATGCAAAGAGGAAATGCTTCGCTTGACCGTGTGAATGAAACGTTAGCGTATGAGCCAGATGTAAAGAATCCAAAACATCCAAAGCTTGTGCAAGATCCGGATTATATTCAGTTTGATGATGTGTCTTTCTCATACCCTTCATCAACTGAAGAAAATTTAAAAAAGGTTTCTTTCACATTAAAGCAAGGAGAAACGCTAGGGGTTGTCGGAAAAACAGGAAGCGGGAAAACGACGCTTGTACGTCAGCTTCTTCGTCAATATCCGCTTGGAGATGGAGATATTGCGGTCTCTGATGTGACATTAGATAAAATAACGAATGAAAATGTACTCGGATGGATTGGGTATGTACCTCAGGAACATATTTTGTTCTCAAAAACAGCGAGAGAAAATATTTTATTCGGAAATAGGGAAGCGACGGAAGAAGAACTTGAGAAAGCAATTGAAATTGCTGCGTTTAAAAAAGACTTAGAGTTTTTACCAGAAGGATTAGAAACGCTCGTTGGAGAGAAAGGTGTTTCTTTATCAGGAGGGCAAAAACAAAGGATCTCGATTGCGCGAGCTGTTATTCAAAATCCAGAAATTTTAATTTTGGACGATTCTTTATCAGCTGTAGATGCTCGTACGGAAGCAGCGATCATTGAAAATATAAGAACAGAAAGAAGCGGAAAGACGACGATTATTACGACGCACCGTTTATCTGCAGTGCAACATGCGGATTGGATTCTCGTTATGGATGAGGGGCAAGTAATGGAAGAAGGTACACATGCTCAGCTTATCCAGAGCGGAGGCTGGTATGCTGAGCAGTTTGAAAGACAACAAGGTGAAAGTGAAAGTGCGGATAGTGGGGTGAAAATATGAGCGTTTCAAAACGATTGTTTCAATATGCGATGAAAGTGAAGGGGACGATTTTTGCAGCGATGCTAATGTTATTTATTTTCGTCATTGCAGAGCTTGCTGGTCCTTTCGTCGCTAAAACGATGATTGATGATCATATCGTCGGGATAGAGAAACCTTGGTATGAAACAGAAAAGAGTGAAGAAGCTGTTTCATATAATGGCGCTTTTTATAAGCGAAGTGATCGCTTTGAACAAGGCGAGACAAAAGGTAAAGAAGTACGTGTGATGCAAGTCGGTTTTCAATATTATTTTGTACCGAATAAAGTGAGTATTGAAGGGTCACGTACTGTAAAAGGTGATATGATTACCGTTCAAAATGGTAAGGCGGTGCAAGTGTATAAAGCGAAGGCATTAACGAAAGAAGAAGTGTTTGCATTTTATAAACCAGAAATAAACCGTCTATTATTACTTGGTGGTGGCTATTTCGCTTTATTAGTAGTCGTATCATTATTTGCATACGGAAAGCAGTTCTTCTTGCAGAAGGCAGCGAACAAAATTATTCAAATTATGAGGGAAGATGTGTTTTCTCATATTCAAACGTTGCCGATTCGTTATTTCGATCATTTACCGGCAGGGAAAATTGTTTCGCGTGTGACGAATGATACAGAGGCCATTCGTGATTTATATGTAACTGTACTTGCAACATTCGTTTCTAGTATCATTTATATTATTGGGATATTCGCTGCGCTATTTTTATTAGATGTGAAGCTCGCTTCATTATGTTTATTAATTATCCCAATTTTAATTGTTTGGGCGATTCTTTATAGAAAATATGCGTCTGTATATAATCATAAAATGCGTTCACGTTTATCCGATATTAACGGAACAGTGAATGAATCCATTCAAGGGATGCCAATTATTCAAGCGTTCCGTCAAGAGCGTGAAACGAAAAAAGAATTTGAAGAATTAAACGGCGATTATTTTAAGTATCAAAATAAAATTTTAAATTTAAATGCAGCAACTTCGCATAACTTAGTAGCTGTATTAAGAAATATCGCTTTCACAGGAGTGATTTGGTATTTCGGCGGTGCGTCATTAAGTGCTACAGGTATTATTTCACTTGGGGTACTGTATGCGTTCGTCGATTATTTAACACGATTATTCTCGCCAATTACGAATATGGTGAACCAGCTTGCAAACTTAGAGCAAGCGCGCGTTGCATCAGAACGTGTCTTTGAATTGTTAGAGGAAAAAGGAGAAGCGGTAGAAGAAGAACGTATGCCTCGTTTAAAAGGAAATGTAAAATTTGATAATGTATCATTTTCTTATAATGGAAAAGATGAAGTGTTAAAAAATATTTCTTTTGAAGCGAAACAAGGCGAGACAGTGGCACTTGTCGGTCATACTGGATCAGGAAAAAGTTCTATCATGAATGTACTCTTTCAATTTTATGAGTTTGAAAAAGGAAAGCTTACGATTGATGGTCATGATGTAAGAGAAATGCCGAAACAAGCAACTCGTGAGCATATGGGAATCGTACTGCAAGACCCGTTTCTTTTTAGCGGGACGGTCGCTTCCAACGTAAGCTTAGAAAACGAAAAAATTTCAAAAGAGCGCATTGTAAAGGCGCTACGTGATGTTGGTGCTGAAAGATTTGCAAACAATATAAATGAAGAAATTACAGAAAAGGGAAGTACGCTTTCCACTGGAGAACGTCAGCTTATTTCGTTTGCTAGGGCGCTTGCTTTTGATCCAGCTATCTTAATACTAGATGAAGCAACGTCTAGTATTGATACAGAAACAGAGGCGATGATTCAACAAGCACTAGAAGTTGTGAAAAAAGGAAGAACGACGTTTATTATCGCTCACCGCCTTTCAACAATTAAAAGCGCAGATCAAATTATTGTGCTCGATAGAGGGACGATTTTGGAAAAAGGGTCTCATGATGAACTCATGAAAAAGCGTGGGCGTTATTATGATATGTATAAAACGCAAATGGAAGGCAATCAGAGTGCTTAATAGGTATGGAGGAGAACTTGTGATTTTCACAAGTTCTTTTTTATTGATGAACATGTCGACTCTTTAGCGAATTACGACAGTTAAATAAGAAGTATTGTTTTACCTTTTTCTTTATAAATGCTATATTAAAAAATGTTACTTATTTTTTGTATGTGGCGTTATTTTTCCCTTTTGTTTGATTATGAAGAAAAAGGATAAACTAAATAAGAACATTTTCATTGAAAAATTGTTCAAGATTGCATACAATCAATATAGTTTTTAAATTCCTATCAGAATACTTGGAGGATTACAATCATGAAGAAATTATTTTCAGTGCTTGCAGTAACTACATTAGCGATCGGGATTGTAGCCGGCTGCGGTAAAGAAGAGAAAAAAGATACAGCTAGTCAAGACGCGTTACAAAAGATTAAACAAAGCGGTGAACTTGTAATTGGTACAGAAGGTACATATCCACCATTTACGTTCCACGATTCAAGCAATAAATTAACTGGATTTGACGTTGAATTAGCAGAAGAAGTTGCAAAACGTTTAGGTGTAAAACCTGTATTTAAAGAAACACAATGGGATAGCTTACTTGCTGGCCTTGATGCAAAACGTTTCGATATGGTTGCAAACGAAGTTGGTATTCGTGAAGATCGTCAAAAGAAATACGATTTCTCTAAGCCATACGTTTCATCTTCAGCGGCATTAGTTATTGCAAAAGATAAAGATAAGCCTGCTACATTTGCTGATGTAAAAGGACTAAAAGGAGCACAATCTTTAACGAGTAACTATGCAGATATCGCTAAGAAAAATGGTGCGGAAATTATTGGTGTAGAAGGATTTAGCCAAGCAGCAGAATTATTAGCTTCAGGACGCGTTGACTTCACAATCAATGATAAGTTATCAGTACTAAACTACTTAGAAACGAAAAAAGATGCGAAAATTAAAATTGTAGATACTGAAAAAGAAGCTTCAGAAAGTGGATTCTTATTCCGTAAAGGTAGCACTAAGCTTGTACAAGAAGTAGATAAAGCGTTAGAAGATATGAAAAAAGACGGTACGTATGACAAAATAACGAAAAAATGGTTCGGTGAAAATGTATCTAAGTAGTGCATTGGTTTCAGATCGATTGTCTACTTGGATAGATATTATGCAGACTTCCTTCATGCCTATGCTGAAGGAAGCTGTTTTTACAACAATTCCATTAACGCTTATTACATTTATTATCGGGATTATACTGGCAACGTTAACAGCGCTCGCACGTATTTCTGGTAGTCGTATTTTACAATGGATTGCTCGTATCTATGTATCTATCATTCGCGGAACGCCACTTCTTGTACAATTATTTATTATTTTCTATGGTCTTCCAACTCTTAATATTGAAGTTGAGCCATATACAGCAGCAGTTGTTGGATTTTCATTAAATGTCGGTGCATATGCATCTGAAATTATTCGTGCTTCTATCCTTTCCATTCCGAAAGGGCAGTGGGAAGCAGCTTATACAATTGGGATGACATATCCACAAGCATTAAAACGTGTTATTTTACCACAAGCAACGCGCGTATCAATCCCGCCGCTTTCGAATACATTTATTAGCTTAGTGAAAGATACTTCGTTAGCATCGTTAATTTTAGTAACAGAAATGTTCCGAAAAGCGCAGGAAATTGCGGCGATGAACTACGAGTTTTTAATTGTTTATTTTGAAGCAGGTCTTATTTATTGGGTTATTTGTTTCTTATTATCAATCGTACAACAGATGTTAGAAAAGCGTTCAGAACGCTACACATTAAAATAATCCTTTTACAAAAGGAGTTTTTGTTTTTATGATTTCAATTCAGCACTTACAAAAAAGTTTCGGAGATAATACCGTACTAAAGCATATAGATTTAACAGTTGAGAAAGGCGAGGTTGTTGTTATTATTGGACCGTCTGGATCTGGTAAAACGACATTCTTACGTTGTCTTAACGTACTAGAAACACCAAACGCCGGTAGCATTCGCATCGGCAATAAAGAGCTTAATTTTGCTCAAAAAGTATCGAAGAAAGATATTGTAAATCTTCGTACGCAAACAGGTATGGTATTCCAGCACCATAACTTATTCCCTCATTTGACAGCACTTCAAAACGTAATGGAAGGACTCATTACAGTGAAAAAAGTAGGGAAAGAAGAAGCGAAGAAAAAAGCAAACTACTTCCTTGAAAAAGTTGGTTTAGCAGATAAAGTGGATTTATATCCATTTCAATTATCAGGCGGACAACAACAGCGTGTTGGAATTGCGCGCGCGCTTGCGATGGAGCCGGAAGTGTTACTATTTGATGAGCCGACGTCAGCACTTGATCCTGAACTTGTTCAAGAAGTTCTGAAAGTAATGAAAGAACTTGCTAAAGAAGGTATGACGATGGTCATTGTAACGCACGAAATGCGTTTTGCACATCAAATTGCGAACCGTGTTATTTTCATGGATGGCGGTGTCGTTGTTGAACAAGGTACACCAGAAGATGTATTTACAAATCCAAAAGAAGAACGTACGAAGAAGTTTTTACAAATGTTGCAATAAATTAAGGAAGGTCTCAAGGCATATGCCTTGAGACCTTTTTGCCATATATATTTATTTGTGGAATCCGCCAAGGCTTTGCTCAGCCATTGCAACTAGACGTTTTGTGATTTCTCCACCAACTGAACCGTTAGCGCGAGCCGTAGAATCTGCTCCTAATTGTACACCAAATTCTTGAGCGATTTCGTACTTCATTTGATCGATTGCAGCTGTTGCACCTGGTACTACTAATTGATTTGAAGAATTTTGGTTTGCCATAGGAATATATCCTCCTTAGAGTTATAAAAGTTTTTTTGGTTGGACTAGCTGGAGTTGAACCAGATTATCGCCCCGGTTGGCGCTAATCCATCGGTAATTAAGTTTGTACTCATAGTATGGATGTTACCTAGAAAGATATACAAAATAATAATTTGTAAATTTTGTCAAAAAAACTTATTGATTTCGTAAATTATGAAATAAGAGTAATCGTTGTATTTTTAAGAAAACAGGCCAAACTAAGGAGGATATTAAATATAATTTTCTCATTGTAGCCTGCTACTTGTAGGCTAATTATTAGCTTCTTATATAGGATTTATTGAAATAAAAATGAAATCGGTAGCAACTTTATAGTTCTATTTTTAAGTAGGGATGGAGTGGGCACTCCTATGTCTGGATAGGTTGCTCTCTTCACTCTAAAAAAGAGAGGCTTTAAACGATAACGTATGGAGGAATCATGATGGGGATTTGCCCGCTTTGCAACGCATTAGAATCACAAACATATTCTTGTCAAAATTGCCAAAGTATACTCCAAGATTATGGGAAGTCTGTAGATTACATAGACGATTATAGTGCCTATATGGATCAAGAATTATTAAGTGCAGTAGATGGTTTAACGCATAATAATTCAAATGAATATTGCAATCATATTTTTTATTGCGGAGTATGTAACGTGGAAACAGAGGTTGTAGTAAAACTTGTGTAAATAGAAAACTTCCACCTTATTATCTAGGTGGAAGTTTTTGTTTTTGTATTTGTGAGTGAATCATAGGGGAAGGGATATGTTCGGTATTTGATGAAGCCCCTGATTTTATTTGAGACATTTTTTCTTTTGTATCACGTAAAGAATGTTCAGTTAAGTAGACGGCATATTCGTAAAATAACTGGCGCGTCATTTCACTTTGCTCTTTTAATTTTTCATCTTGGAATACAGTTCGCCCAGGTTTAGAGTTGGCTTCAAAGAGCCACGGATTTTCCTTTGTGTCTAAACCGATATCAAAACCGATTTCTCCAATATTTCCGGTTACTTGTTCATCGAGCGCGTAACTTATTTGTAAGGCAGTATGTTTTAATTTGTTTTCAATTTGAACTTGTTTCGTTGAATCTGGAAAAAGCTCTTGTAGCAATTTTGTATCACCGCCGCTATTTACGTGCGTTGTTAAACTGCCTTTGCCGGCGATTTTGGCGACGATTGCACTAACTATCCAATTACCGAAATGATTTTTATTTGTATGAATGCGGAAATCAACAGGTTGCCCATCGAAGCGAAGTAACGAAATACCTTGCTGTACGATAAACTTTTTTAAATCATGCCCTTTTAGTACATGGTTTAGAAGAGTTTCTAATGATTGATACTTTCTCAGTTTGTTTTCTTCATTTTCGCGATAACGACAGTAGTAGCAATTTTCTGTTTGAGAATAAAATATTTGATGAATATTTCTACCAAAGCTCCCGTGTATTGGTTTCATGTACACTGATTTATATGTGCCAAGAAACCGTTCTACTTGTTCAAAATGCTGAAATGCTTCTGTATTTGGTAATAAGGGTTTAATTGATTCGTCTTTCATAAGAAGTTGATGAACTTCCCATTTATTGAAAAACCCTGGGTTAAACCATGGAATGGAGTAGTCTTGTTCTAATTTTCTTTTTGCTCTGACAATTGGTTTATAATTTTCCGCTTGTCGATTCGGTAGTCGATCGTAAATGACGTTTGGTAAAGGAACCTTTTTCTTTATCCATTGTTTCTCTCGAAAGAAATATCCTTCAATTGTTTCTTCTTCCCAGTTTATATGTTGAACGCCAAAGACGAATACGAACGGTCGTAATGAGAATGGTGGTGTTAACAACTCACTGAGAGCAATTGAACGATTTCCTAAAGGATTAGAAGAATCATCGTTAAAGCCAGTTGTAAAAATGCCGATTAATGGTCCGAAAATAATCGTTTGGTTTTGTGTGAATGCATGAATAGTAGTTGATTGAGGCAGTAAAAGTTTTTCGGCAATATGCTTTCCGATAATAATTTCGCGAGTAAAGGAATAATGAATTTTTACTTCTTCACTTGCTATATGACGTATGCCGAAGGAGAGGGATGTAATAGGTGGTGTAATAGAAAAAACGTAAGGTAAAGTAATGCTATTTGGATGTTCATCTGAAATATTTAATGTATATATATGTTCTTTCAAAATAGGTTTACCTCCTTTCATTATGGTGTAAAGCGACTGAATTTAAGTGGTCCGTGAAATATCTTTTCAGCTAATGAATCACTATGACGAATGTATTGTTCGTAAGGAGGGATCGTGTTGACATACATAAGCCAGATTGCACCTTTTTGATCCATAATTGTGGAAAGTTCTAGTTCAAATAACGAAGAATAAGACTGATCTAGTGTTTGGAATACTTCATTTATAATGTCGTGTAAAGCGTCGTGCAATAGTTGCACACCTGTACTAGATAGTACGTATTTAATTTTTGAAAATGAATGTAATGAATCATCGTCCGTTGCGGAGGGTAAAAGTTGATTAGGAAATGAACTTTTTTGTATAAATTGACCGATAACCTTCCAAGTTTGTTCTTTGTTTTTTTGCAAAATGGTTCGAATGTGCAGTGGATATGTTAATTGATTTGGTGGTTGTAGCATAGTGTGCGCTATGTAGCGTGATGAACGTATGTTAGATTTACACCAAGATATAAATTCGTCTGTGCGTTTGATTGGAATAGAAGTATGGTATTTTTCATTTACTGTATCGATCTGAAACGTTTTATTTTTGTAAGCAATTCGATATAAGTTATCTTTAGAATGTATATTAGTGGGGCGTATAATAATATCTTTAGTTTTTAACAACAGTTTGAAAATGTTTTGTATCGTCGCAATTTCAAATTTTGGTATATAAGGAGACAGTTTTTTATTAGTGAGAAATAAATCATGTAGTTCACTTGAATTAATAAGTGTGTTATTTAAAAAGGTAGTGGAAGGACGATTGTGCAAAGAGTGAATAATTGATTTTGCTTTTTCAAAGTCTGTTTCCTCGTGAAAAGAATAACGATCATATATATAAGAAGGAATAGGGAATGTTTGCTCTTTCCATTTTCCTGTATCTGTATCGTAAATAAGACCAGAAACAAGGTCTGTTTTAGGATCAATACAAAATGGCGTAAACTGGGCAACGACATTATGATAAAGCCGAGCGCGTTTAGCGATTTCGGTGTAATACGTTTGCTCATAATGAAGTTTAGAAGTTAAAAGGCCGAGAACCAACGAAATCACTCCTTTACTACTATTTGCATAATAGGCGAAGCTATATATTGCAAATACGTTTTTATACCATTATACTTTTGTCCGTATGATGATATGCTATAGTTTTGGAGAAGTGAAAGGTTGATTGTAATGAATATATGGTTAAATATGTTAACGACGACAGGACTCGGAGCAATTATTGG
>Ga0268252_1002041_pt1 | contig 10596 bp, 13 predicted proteins | sample AgamicMgSfrz_FD_200244 | JGI IMG/M metagenome (GOLD analysis project Ga0268252, IMG submission 200244) | Agave microbial communities from Guanajuato, Mexico - Mg.Sf.rz (v2) (version 3) | ecosystem: Host-associated > Plants > Phyllosphere > Phylloplane/Leaf | place: Guanajuato, Mexico | collected... | reverse complement strand
TTTGGGAACTCCGGAGCTTAACTCTTGGATTATCGTGTTCGTCAATACGTATCAATTTGTTGGAATTGCGATGATTATTTATTTAGCGGGGCTGCAAAGTATTTCAAAAGATTACTACGAGGCGGCACAGCTTGACGGAGCATCAGCTCTTCAGCAGTTTAAAAATATCACTCTTCCATTGCTTATGCCTTCTATTACAATTAACGTCGTTTTGAATATTATCGGAGGTTTAAAACTGTTTGACGTAATTGTTGCGCTGACAGGAGGAGGACCTGGAGATGCATCACAGTCGATGTCTACCTTTATGTATGATTTATATTTTAGAAGACAAGACGCCGGCTATGCTGCAACTCAAGGTGTGTGTATGGCGCTCATTATCTTAGTCATTAGCTTAACAGCACTTTTGTACTTTAAGCGAAAGGAGACAGAAGCGTGATGGACTATACAAATAAACGAAAAAAACGATTTTTCACCTTTCTAGCTCTTTGTATAACGCTCGTTCATATTGTCCCTTTTTATATTCTAGTTACAACTTCTTTAAAGGCAACGGGGGACTTTAGTTCCAAATGGGTATTTCCAAAAAGCATACACCTTGAAAATTTCACAGCGGCTTGGGAGCAAGCTAATTTAGGGAACTCTTTTATGAATACGTTTATCATTACGTTCGTTTCGGCGATTCTGCTTATTTTTTTAGGATCAATGGCTGCGTATCCTTTAGCACGCCGCCAAACGAAATTAAATAAGTACGTCTATTTTATCTTTATTGCCGTGATGGTAATACCTCCTCTGACAGCACTAGTTCCGCTGTACAAAATGGTGGTCAATATGGGAATGATGAATACGTACCAAATTGCCATTTTAAATAATGTTGCAGCATTTTTGCCGCTAACGATCTTTTTGTATGCAGGCTTCATTCGCTCCACTATTTCTAAAGAGCTTGAGGAAGCAGCAAGAATTGACGGTGCCGGTACGTTAACGATTTTCTTTAAAATCGTATTTCCACTGTTAAAGCCTGTTACTGCATCCATTTTAATTATTGCCAGCGTCTATATTTGGAACGACTACCAGTTTGCAATTTTCTTCCTTCAAGATAAGGAAATGCATACATTAACCGTTACATTAGCAAGCTTTTTTGCCGAAAATCAAAATAATCTTAGCCTAGTAGGAGCAGCTGCGATTATTGCGATGCTTCCAATGACTATTTTATTTTTAGTGCTACAAAAATACTTTATTGCAGGGCTTTCATCAGGATCTGTGAAAGGATAAAACCAATACGAGGAAGGAAGATGACGATGTCTAAAATCACATTTATCGGAGCAGGAAGTACAGTTTTTGCAAAAAATATTTTAGGAGACTGCATGTTTGTACCTGCCTTAGCTGGCTTTGAATTTGCTCTTTACGATATAGATGCGGAGCGTTTAAGAGATTCGGAAAATATGCTAAACAATTTAAAAGAAAACTATAAAGTGAATATTACGGTTAAAGCCTATTTAAATCGCAGAGAAGCTTTAACAGGAGCAAAGTATGTGATCAATGCGATTCAAGTAGGCGGATACAAACCAAGCACCGTCATTGATTTTGAAATTCCTAAAAAATACGGCTTGCGTCAGACGATTGGAGATACAGTAGGAATTGGAGGAATCTTCAGATCACTGCGCACGATTCCAGTGCTGTTTGATTTTGCAAAAGACATTGAAGAAGTATGTCCAGATGCGCTGTTTTTAAATTACACCAATCCAATGGCAACCTTAACAGGTGCAATGCTGCGCTATACAAATGTAAACGCGGTAGGCCTTTGTCACAGTGTTCAAGTATGTACAAAAGATTTATTTGATGCTCTCGGAATGGACCATAAAGGAATAGAAGAGAAAATTGCAGGTATTAACCATATGGCATGGCTGCTGGAAGTAAAAAGAGATGGACAAGATTTATATCCAGAAATCAAGCGTTTAGCAAAAGAAAAGCAAAAGACAAAGCATCACGATATGGTGCGTTTTGAGCTAATGGATAAGTTCGGTTATTATATTACCGAATCGTCTGAGCATAACGCAGAATATCACCCATACTTTATTAAACATAAATATCCAAATCTTGTTGATCAGTTTAACATCCCTCTTGATGAATATCCGCGCCGATGCGAAGAACAAATTAGCAGTTGGGAATCCATGAGAGAAGAAATGGTCAATAACAGTCAGTTAACTCATACACGTTCACATGAGTACGGCTCTAGAATCATTGAAGCAATGGAGACAAACGTAACGTTTAAATTTGCCGGTAACGTATTAAATACCGGAGGTTTAATTAGTAACCTGCCGACAAAAGCGTGTGTAGAAGTTCCGTGTGTCGTAGACCGAAGCGGTATTATGCCGACTTATGTAGGAGACTTACCTGAGCAGCTTGCGGCGTTAAATTGTACGAATATTAATACTCAATTGCTAACAATTGAAGCAGCGGTCACTAGAAAAAGAGAGCATATCTACCAAGCAGCGATGCTAGATCCTCATACAAATGCGGAATTATCTATGGATGACATCATTCGTATGTGCGATGATTTAATTGAAGCTCACGGTGAGTGGCTGCCTGATTTTACAGGTAAAGTGAATCAATACGTGTAACGAAAGAATCCTCGGCTGTGATCAGCTGAGGGTTTTTTGTTCTTAGAAAAAGAAGGGAATATCATCCAAATCGATATTGACATTTAAAAATCTTCATCATACACTGTAAGAAGCAAGTCATTTCATACTAAGAAAGGAAAGGTACTGTAGACAATGGATAAGTAATCCTATTTTTTAGACATTCTTTTAAAACTTTATTTTAAAATGAACATTTGTCTAGATAGGATTAGTCTGTACATTTTTAGGTGCCATTTCTATATGTCTTATATGAATTGATTTCTCCCTTTTTTTACTCTATAAAAAGGGTGCATATTTGCGTATGCCTAATTATGACCTCTAATCCTCTCTAGAAATCCTAGGGAGGTTTTTTTATGTTAGTGTTAGAAGCTATAAATATTGAAAAAAGCTATGGAGACTGCCTGCTGTTTCAAGCAGAAAAGCTTCAAGTACATCGCGGAGAGCGAATTGGAATTGTTGGGAAAAATGGAGAAGGCAAATCGACCTTGCTTCATATTTTAATGAAAAAGATGAGTCCGGATCAAGGAATTGTTCAAATATATGGCCGTTCCTCCCTGATTCCGCAGCTCGACGTTCAAACTACGGCAGCCGTGTCCCCTGAGATGAAAAGTCAGTGGAACGTGCCAAATGAAGCGGACTTTCTTAGCGGAGGAGAAGAAACAAGAAAGAAAATTGCAGCTGCTCTTTCATCCGGCGCAGAATTGCTTGCAGCGGATGAGCCAACGAGCCACTTAGATGTAAAAGGCGTGGAGAAATTTGAAGAAGAAATGAAAGCTTTTACAGGCAGTCTGCTGCTGATTTCACATGATCGAGAATTGTTAAACCGCCTCTGTACGTCTATTTGGGAAGTAGAAGACGGCAAAATTCACTGCTACGAAGGCAATTACCAAGAGTATGTGACGCAAAAAAAACATGCAGTTGAAAGACAGCAGTTTGAGTATGAGCAGTATGTAAAAGAAAAGCAGCGGCTTGAACTGGCGTCTGAAGAAAAAAGTCAAAAATCAAAGTCTCTTAAAAAAGCGCCGAGCCGCATGGGGAACTCTGAAGCGAGGCTTCATAAACGAGCGGTCGGGAAACAAAAAGCCAAGCTAGACAGAAGTGCAAAAGCCATCGAAACAAGAATTGAAAAGCTGAAGAAAAAAGAAAAGCCAAAAGAAATGGAAGAGATTCATTTTGACCTGTCGCAGTTTCATCAAGTACACAGCAAGCAGGTACTAAGCTTTAACAAAGTCTCGGCATCAGCTGGCGACCATATCTTGTTTCAAGGTTTAAAAGGCGGTGTAAAGCCAGGCGCGAAAGTAGCGATTGTCGGTCAAAACGGCGCCGGAAAATCTACGCTGCTGAATATGATTGAGCAGCAGGCAGACATGATTCCCGACGTCATGTCTGCCTGCTTAGGTGTTTGAATTGACGATTCTAGTATATGTAGTAGATCCAAAATGGAACTGGACAAACATCTATTTTTAAAAAAACTTCTTATTTTTCGTTCGATTTATTCTATCGGTAGCAAATCCCTCCTGAAACTACGTTTCAGGGAAACCGCAAAAAACCTTGCGGAACGCCCTGTGAAGTGCCGCCTACGGCGAATCATTGCGACGACGCCACAAGGTGACCCAGAACCAACCGAAAAAGATCGATGTTGTAACATCGATCTTTTTCTAGTTTTTTTACTCATACATGATGGATATATAGCCACTCCAATCGTATCGATGGAAATTCGATCAACCGGTGAAAAATTTCATCCCTATATTTATTGAATTTTTTGCACCATTCGCCTGTAACCTTAAATTCCCTATCGCAAAGCGAACAATAATCCCTTTCTTCATGACAGACCCACATTGGAATGACCAAATTATCACGACTACGCTCTTGCACTTTTAAAAAATAAGACAATTCATTTATGGTGAAATGAATATTATATTCTCCTTCATCCATTTCTCTTTGATACACATTCGTAATATCCAAACTTTCGATGAATGTTTGTGACATATACATTCCTCCCTTTATCCTTACTTGTTGAATGTATTATGCGAAAAACCTTTTCACAAAGGTAGATATACGCTTGGAGCCGCGTAGTTAAATCCCGTGACAATGCCGCAAGGTCCTGCAGGGGAACCAGGTCCGGCAGGACCGCAAGGAGTAGCAGGTCCAGCAGGACCGGCAGGTGCAGATGGAGCTGACGGTGCTCCAGGACCAGCGGGACCACCAGGACCACAAGGACCGGCGGGTCCAGCAGGGGCTCAAGGAGTGGCAGGACCGGCGGGTCCGCAAGGTCCTGCAGGGGAACCTGGTCCACAAGGCGTGCAAGGCGTAGCCGGACCAGCAGGTCCAGCGGGACCAGCAGGCGGCGTATTAGCCTTTGCAGACTTCTTTGCTTTAATGCCACCTGATAATGCAGCAACCGTTGCACCAGGTACAGATGTCTCGTTTCCGCAAGATGGACCAAATGGCGATTTGACACAGATTTTCCGTACAGGTCCTAGTTCATTCAATCTAACTAATATTGGGTTTTACCAGGTTTTGTTTCAAGTCAGTGTCACTGAAGCAGGGCAACTTATTTTAACGCTTAACGGTGCTGACCTCGCTTATACAGTAGTTGGTCGTGCAACGGGTACGTCCCAGATCGTAGAAATGGCAATTGTAGAAACGACAAGTGTAAATTCAATCCTCACTGTACGAAATCCCGCAGGAAATTCCACAGCATTAACCATAACCCCTCTAGCAGGTGGAACAAGACCTGTTTCTGCACATCTTGTGATCACCAGATTACGCTAATAATCGCATAGACTATAGAAGCTTTAAAATTCCTCAGAAACAAGACCGTCGCGATGATGGACTTCGTTTCGTTACATATGCACTACCGAAACGTCGAAAAAACGGCGTTTTTTTGTTTTCTTTATCTTAATGTGGAATTTATCTATCTAAACATAAAAAACGCAAAAAAAACACTCGGTCGCAATTTCACAGGCGGTCCAGGACCTGTGAAGAAGCGACCGAGTGTCGAAGTTGAATATCTATAGGTACTTTCAGTATATGTACAAAACTAAAAAACGGAATGGGCGATTGCCCTTTTTGTACAAAATAAAGCAGGCAGAAGGCTTCACGGTTGCGAAGCCTGTAAAACTCGGCTTTTTCCATCAGCGCCTTGAAAATCTAGATCCCGCTAAAAGTATTTTGGAAAACATTAAAGAAGACAGTCCGTACACCGAGCAGTTTATTCGTACGGTACTATCGCGCTTACTTTTTAAACGTGAAGACGTGTATAAAAAAGTAGAGATGCTAAGCGGAGGAGAACGAGTAAAAACGGCATTAGCAAAAGTCTTTTTAGGAAACTATAACGTTCTTCTTTTAGATGAACCGACCAACTACCTTGATTTTCATACAAAAGAAGCGCTGCAAGAAGTGTTAAAAGCTTATCCGGGGACGATTTTATTTGTGACGCATGACCGCTACTTTGTTAAAAAGCTTGCGACGCATGTTTTGACGTTAAAACAGTCTAAAGCGGAGCTTACGGCGACTGAAGATACGGGTAAAAGCAAAAAAGCGTCACAGCAGCAAAATGAAGCCGAGAAACTTACGCTTCAACTAGAATTAACAAAAGTTATCAGCGAGCTTTCCATCACGCCAGAAGGAAAAGAAAAGCAGCTGCTTGAAAAAAGATATGAAGAGCTGTTAAAAGAAAGAAAACGACTGAATAGAAAGGAAGGATAATATTACTTCGCCTAACAATGAATACAATGATGTTACTGAACATCAAAAGCGTATTGAAGGAAAAATAACGGATATTCATGTAAAAGGGACGCCAAAAAGAATTAATGGATTGGCTACGTAATGATTGTTTTCATCGTTATCCTCATTCTAACAATGAACATCGGCGTATTTATCAATTAAAATAAAAAGCAGCCGCTTCAATGTTGAAGCAGCTGCTTTTTTATTTACCTACTTTTGTAACGATCGCATCTCCGTTTTTTCCAACTCGTACAGTGGCAAAATGAGCTTCGCTTTCCACTTTGCTGCCGGTTCCTTCTGGAATAAAGTAATGCTCAATTCCGTAATCAATTCCCCAGTCATGATACCTCCCCGTAATGACAACGTCTTTCTTTTTAGAAGTGTACGGCTTATTCCAGTCATCATCCGCTTGGTAGATTTTTGCGTATTCATACACGCCTTGTTTGTTCGGGCGAAGAACGAGCTTCACTTTTTCTCCGTCTTTCACATGAGGTAATTTAACGTGCGCAATGTCGTAATTCAGCTCGACGTAATCGCCTTGCAGCAGCGAGCGGGGATCGATAGGCTGTAAAGCGAGCTTAATCTCTTTTCCGTTTTGAAGAAGCACTTCGTTTTTAGTGAAAATTCCGCCAAGAATAATGAGCTGAACAAGGATGATGACCCATACAGTAGTTCGACTGCGGTCAAGAAACGATGGCTGCGGCTGATCAGGTGTTGACAGGTCCCATTTTCTGCTTAGGAAAAGAAAGATAAGACCTAAAATAACGAGTACAAGTGATTTATTAAATAAATCCCACACAAAGTCATAATATTTCATTGCTAAAAAAACAAACCAGAAAATCATGCCGACAATAGAATCATATTTTGGCTCTTTTCGTACCGTCAAAAACAAAAAGAGAGTTGAAATCACAAAAAACACCATGCAGTAAATAATATTTAAGAAAGACGGTTCGCTTAATTCAGTCAGCGACAGTAAAAAGATAAAAGCAAGAAGCAGCGCCGCTTTTTTAAACGCGTGGTGCACGTTTATCACGTACACAGCGGCATTTAATAGAAACAAAGCGAGCAGCACATAATCTATTTTAATAGTGTCATAGTAAGTAACCGGAACCTTTATTAATAGAAGCCCTTGCACTAGTACAAAAAACAACAGGCGAACGGGCGTATGCTTAGTGAACACGAAAAGCGCCACAAGTGCGACAACGTAGATAAAAAATAGAATGTCATTCACAAAAAAAGAAGCGGCGCTGCTGATTAATACCCCCATCATTAAAAGCGTATATTTTACCGTTGGAATATCTGCTTTAATCAAATAACATGCCACAATCAACAAAGCGCCAATCACAAGCATTCCGTTTGTTGGGTACGTTCCTGTAATAAGTGTGACGAGTCCCCCTAAAGAGCTGCTGCCGATCACCGATGCAATGGCCGTAATACCAATTACCGCTATTTGTTTGATCAGACGCAGTGAGGTTTTTTGTGCTGAAGTATTGGCAGTGAGCCATTTAACAAACCAAACGCTTGCACCAATAAATAAAATCACGAATCCTAAAGCTAAAAACAGCGACCATTCAGCGTAGTGTTTAAAAATAAAAGAGAAAAACTGTTCAATGACAAATAAAGCAAATGCCACGATGGAAATACCTAAAAACGACCTTTGCGGCTCCACTTTTGAAAAATAAAAAAAGGAGCTTAGTAAAAACAGCAAATAAAAAATAATAAGACCAATCCGTAAGCTAGAGCTGCCTGTAAAATCAGGCAGGGAAAGAGTTAAAAAAATGTAATGAAACAAACCAAACGCTGCATACATCACCACAGGAGACGAGAGGTGTTTCTTTTTTATAATCCAAAAAATAATCAAGTTCACAAACGCCATTCCCGCGTAAAGTAAAAGCGTCTCATGTTCCCCTCGCTGTGAAACGGCGCTTATTGGTGAAATGAAAAAAGCCATGGTGAATTGAAATAAAATAAACGATAACACGTAAAACGGCTGATATTTGGTAAAGAGGCTAAATAGAATAGCCGGGACAAGCCAAGTTAAAAATAGCCAGTACGATTCAGCGTGCGTGTTGTAAATTTGAGAAAGAAGCGCGATGCTTAATCCAAATGAAAGAGCGCCGGCCAAAAGCGTCCAGTGACTTAAAAACGCCTGCTGAGGAATCAGCTTTCGTATCGCAAACGCACTTCCGTAAAACAGCAGCATCAGCCCCACGCTCAGCGCAATTTTAGTATAGCGCTCAAAGCCTTGCCAGTTCGATGCAAAGAAATACAGAATGCCGGATAAAACAAGAGCCAACCCCAGTAAATAACCGAGTCTTACGAGCTTTTCTCTCATACTCAACCTCCTCTTTATATTATGTATATACTAGCGCATGTTTAAATATTTGGAAATAGAAAGAATGAATGCGTTTTAACAAAAAAATTGTGTAAAAAGACCTTTTATTTAACAAACTCGTCCGGTTTACAAATGTAGGGTGTGCAAAATCCAAAGGTGCCATAAAAGCTGTTTCAAAAGTAACAGAAGTTCGGAGCATATATACACCTAAAACGACCAAAACATGAAGTAATAGGCATAATGTCGTCAGCCCAAAAGCAGCAAGCAATTGATCGAAAAAGGTGTATGAACCTGTTCAGAAGCAGCTTCAACCTTTACTAGATGCTGAGATACCGACTTTGCGCCCTCAACCTCAACTGTCAGGAATAGGAGAAGCGTTACCTCGCCAGACCTTCGGTGAAGCGTTACATGGGTTAACGACGTATAAGATGGGGAGTGTTTCAAAAGGTCAGTCCAAAGCGTTGGAGAAAGTGGAAGGGTCGGGTAGTAAGGCGAATGTTGAGGGGATAAATGATCAGGATGCGGTGGTTAAGAGTGAAGGTAAATATAATACAGGAACGATGAAACATATTTATCATGGTGAAATTAATAGGCGCGGAAAAGCGGTTGGATATCATCATGAAAGTATGATGGGTGGAAAGATTATTCCTGGAACCGAGAAAGAACCTGATAAAAACGGGGTTTATGAAGCCAAAGTCGAAATTGATGGGAAGAGAAAAGTAGCCAAATCAAGTTTCTTTCCAAAGGAATGGAATCGTGTTGATGTGTTAAGGGCTATTGATGATGCCTATCAAAATAAAAAACAGATTGGTTCTAATAAGTATATAGCTGAGACTTCATCAAGAATTAAGATAGAAATGTTCTTGAATAAGGACGGCTCAATAGCTACAGCCTATCCATTATATAATAAATAGCATTGAAAGCATAGAAGGTGATAAAGAGTATGAAATATTCATATGAATTTAAAAGAGATCCATTAGGTATAACTAGATTAAAACTATCTGAAGAATTAAGTGTATTCTCGGATGTTTTCGAGGATATTTCAACAGAAGAAGAAGCGGATGAATATATCGGATACATTAAGAAAGTTTTAGAAGGAGGGTATGAAGACTTTGAAATCACGTTGAATGCCACGAGTGTATGTATAAAGAAAAACGTGACAATAGCTGAGCATCATTATCGAATTGATGAACCTTTCGAGAGTACAATGGAAACTGAGGAATTTTTGGAGTTGATGTCAGTATGGAAAGAGAGAATAGCAGAGGTATTCGAGGATTGATAATACTATAATTTAATACCTTAAGCACTTGATGGCATATTAGGCAACAAGTGCTTATTTTTATGCTAAATATTAATGACTAGCAACAGAATGAAGAATGGTGTTATGCATCCTGCAAAATTCCTAAAGGAGTATCAAGCTGGTATTCATGGAACAGGTTCACCAGCAAACACACTATGCTACAGTTGTTTCTGGTGCAACAGAGAATCATTTGAATGGAAATATTTCACCAAGAGAAAAACAAATCGGGATTTCGACGTTTGATATACCCAAAGAAGGCGATTTTAAGTTTGAATTTAGCGGCTTTAGCAAAATCGTGGTATTTGGACGTTTACACAAGATGACATCCAACCGGCTCAATAAGAACCAAAACAAGTCACGCGCGAAGCGTGGCTTATTTTGGTTGAACTCAGCAACAACCATGGCACATGAACAAGGCAATTAAACAAATCTAAAATGAAAGAAGCATGTGAAGTACTGTTCTTTATCAACAAGTATGTCTATGTAAAAGTCAACATACATGTTAGGTTTTATAACATAAATTTCTGAATAATCATTTACTTATTCACTTATTTCATGGTATGTTATATGACATAGATATTGTAACTTACAATATGGAC
>Ga0268252_1002038_pt1 | contig 10606 bp, 9 predicted proteins | sample AgamicMgSfrz_FD_200244 | JGI IMG/M metagenome (GOLD analysis project Ga0268252, IMG submission 200244) | Agave microbial communities from Guanajuato, Mexico - Mg.Sf.rz (v2) (version 3) | ecosystem: Host-associated > Plants > Phyllosphere > Phylloplane/Leaf | place: Guanajuato, Mexico | collected... | reverse complement strand
ACATACTCTCTGTCTCTTGCCCTTTTAATGCAAACTTCAGCTTATAATTATCTCCACTTTTCTCCATCTTCACTTTATTTAAAATTTCCGATGGAATCTCTAAATTATCTACCATTCCTTGAGTCGCGTTCATTCCGTTAGCATTCAATTGTTCCTCTGGTACAGACATAATTTCACCCGTATTAGGATTTTTTAACTGACCAGCAATTTTGCCACCCACATCATAAACAACAACCTCTGTACCAGAAACATTCATTTCAGAACGAGAATTTTTTTTCTTCGGCTCTAGTTGCATTTTAGCCTTTATTACATTCATCTCTGTTCCTTCAGCCTTTATTCCCACATCATATGTCATCGTTACATTTTCTTCGTTTTTAAAAGCTTCATTCGCTTTATTAAAAACATCCTTCGCTGTTAATTCCTTTTCTTTCTGCACAGCTTCTTTTTTCGGTTCGTCAGTCTTTTTTGTTTTCTCATTACTACACCCTACTCCTAGACCGACTGCAAGTACTAAACTTGAAATTAAAATAAGTTTTTTCATAACGTCCCCTCCTTCCCAAAAATAATATCATCTCTTTTCCTATGAAATCTATATAATTCGTAATATTTATCTTTAAATTTATTTCCTATATAACAACATGTTTGAGAAAAAGTTTAAATATGATGTAAATAATAACAACTCATTTCAGGAGGTCATTATGAAAGCGATTATTTGTACAAAGTACGGACCACCTAATGTTCTCCAGCTTCAAAATGTAGAAAAGCCTAAACCTAAAAAAAATGAAGTATTAGTTAAAATTCACGCAACAAGTGTATCGACTGGAGATTGTAGAATACGTGGCTTTAATAGCCCACTCTTATTTTGGATTCCTATGCGGATCATATTAGGTTTCAGAAAACCGAGAAAACCTATACTTGGCGTAGAGTTATCCGGTGAAATCGAAGACATTGGAACAGATGTAACACAATTTAAAAAAGGAGATCAAGTTTTTGCATTAACAGAACTAAACCTTGGTGGTTATGCGGAATACACATGCGTGCATGAAAGTGGATTAATAGCATTAAAACCTACCAATGTGACATATGAAGAAGCTGCCGTTATTCCTTTCGGCGGAACTTCAGCATTGCACTTCCTTAGAAAAGGACAGATAAAAAAAGGGCAACGAGTACTTATATATGGCGCCTCTGGGTCAGTAGGGACAGCTGCCATACAACTTGCTAAATACTTCGGGGCGACTGTCACAGCCATTTGTAGTAGTTCGAATTTCGATTTAGTAACAACTTTAGGGGCAGACAACGTAATTGATTATATGAAAGAAGATTTTACTAAGCGGGGCGAGCACTACGATATTATATTTGATGCAGTTGGAAAATATAAAAAGTCTCTTTGTACAGATGCATTAATGCCTAATGGAAAATATGTATCTGTGAACGGAATGATGGCAAAGGTCAGTAAAGAAGATATGAACCTGCTAAAACAACTAGCTGAAACAGAAAAGCTAAAACCTGTTATTGATAGAACTTACCGATTAGAAGAAATTGCTGAAGCTCATATATATGTAGAAAAAGGACATAAAAAGGGGAACGTTTCGATTACCTTAAAATAAAATATATTCTGAAAATATTATTGACAATTCTTTTTGTAAGATTTACTATTAGTACCATATTCAAAACTACATACACATACTCTTATCAAGAGTGGCGGAGGGACTGGCCCGATGATGCCCGGCAACCGAGCTTATGACGTATAAGCTAAGGTGCTAATTCCTGCAAAACGAGTTTTCGTTTTGGAAGATAAGAGAGGAATCTATTTCGTCTATTCGGCACCTCTCTTATTTTTGGGAGGTGCTTTTTATTTTGGAACGTATATGAAGGGGGATTTATAGATGAAAAAGGTATTATTAAGCATTGTAAGCGGAGCAGTATTATTATTAGGCGCATGTAGCGTGAGTTCAGATAAAGAGGTAAAAGCATTAGACGAGAAAAAGATTACTGTCGGTGTAACAGGTGGACCACATGAACAAATTTTTGAAAAGGTAAAAGAAGTTGCAGCAAAAGATGGTCTCGAAATTGATATAAAAGTATTTAATGATTATGTAGCGCCAAACGTATCTTTAGATGAAAAAAGCCTTGATGTAAATAGCTACCAAACGAAATCGTATTTAGATGTATTTAAAGCTGAACGCAATATGAAATTAGCTGAAGTATTTTCAACAGTAACATTCCCTATGGGCGTATATTCTAAAGATATAAAAGATGTAAAAGACTTAAAAGAGGGCGACGCAATTGCTGTACCAAATGACCCAACGAATGAACTTCGAGCTTTAAAATTATTTGAAAAAGCAGGGGTTTTAAAAGTTGATCCGAAGGCTACAGAAAAAGCGACTGCAAAAGATGTAATTGAAAATCCAAAAAAATTAAAGATTGTCGAATTAGAGGCATCTCAATTACCAACACAACTAAGTGAAGTGAAAGCAGCTGCTATTAACACAAACTTTGCATTAGGTGCAAAATTAAGTCCAGCGAAAGATTCTATCTTCCGCGAAGGAAAAGATTCACCATATGTGAACTGGGTCGTTGTTCGTACTGAAAATAAAGATGATGCCGTTGTAAATAAATTAAAGAAAGCTTATCAGTCTAAGGAAGTAAAAGAGTTTATCGAGAAAAAATTTGATGGTTCAGTTTTACCATCTTGGTAGGAGCTGACGATAATGATTGAATTAAAAAACATATCCAAAGTATTTACAACAAAAAAAGGGAATGTTGAGGCTCTTAAGTCTACTTCCCTTAAAGTAGAAAAAGGCGAGGTATTTGGAATCATTGGGTATAGTGGCGCTGGTAAAAGTACATTGATTCGATGTGTAAATTTATTAGAAAAACCAACGACAGGAAATATCATTGTAAACCAACAAGACTTAACAACATTATCGACAAAAGAACTAGCAAAAGCGAGACAAAGAATCGGAATGATCTTCCAAGGATTCAATTTACTTAAAACTGTTACCGTTTATGAAAATATCGCATTACCGTTACGGCTTGCTGGCATTCCAAAAGCAGAAATTGAAAAAAGAGTAGAAAAGTATTTACGCATTGTCGATCTTTTTAATCGAAAAGATGCGTATCCAAGCGAACTTTCTGGTGGTCAAAAACAGCGTGTTGCAATTGCTCGTGCGCTATCACATGAACCTGAAGTGTTATTAAGTGATGAAGCAACGAGCGCATTAGATCCCGAAACAACCGATTCTATCCTTGATTTGTTATTAAAGATTAACGAAGAAATCGGAATTACGATTTTACTCATTACACATGAAATGAATGTCATCCAGCGTATATGTGACCGCGTTGCTGTTATGGAACATGGATCTGTAGTCGAAAGTGGGACTGTAAAAGATATTTTCACAAACCCACAACATGTAACAACGAAGAAATTTGTAAATAGCGCATTTGCAGCGAAAATTCCAGAAGAGGTACAGAAAGAACTACAAAGTACTGGAGAAATTGTAACACTTTCATTTATTGGCACTACTTCAGGGGAACCTGCCTTAGCCGTTGCCACAAAACGTTTCCAAGTGTATCCGAATATTTTATCCGGTAATATTACGCAGTTAAAACATGAAACATATGGGAAACTAGTCGTTCATATGCAAGGGGAACAAAATGAAATCCACCGTGTTTTATCATTTTTACAAGGGCAAGGAATCATCGTAGAAGGAGGTAGAACAGACTATGGGAAACAAGTCCTTTTTGGATGAATGGGGTAAAGTCATATGGGAAGCAACAATCCAAACATTTCAAATGACATCTATTTCATTACTCATCTCGATCCTTATTGCACTGCCACTTGGCGTCACACTTGTTTTAACGAGACCTGGTGGGCAACGTGAAAATAAAATCATCTATCCTATTCTTAATACAATTATTAATATCATTCGCTCTCTTCCATTTATCATTCTATTATTCTTCATCTTACCTTTTACAAAGTTTCTAATGGGAACGTCCATTGGCGTGCAAGGTGTTATCGTACCGCTTGTCGTCTTCACAGCCCCTTATATCGCACGTTTAATGGAGACAGCTTTACTAGAAGTCGATCGCGGTGTCATTGAAGCCTACCAAGCGATGGGCGTTTCTACTATAAAAATCATTTGGCACGTTATGGTGAAAGAAGCACGTCCCTCCCTTGTACTCGGATTAACAATCGCAACGATCGGCTTAATCGGCGCAACAGCAATGGCTGGCCTTGTAGGTGCTGGCGGGCTAGGGGATTTAGCATACCGCTTCGGACATTTACGCTACGAGCCTGAAGTAATGTATGCAACTGTCTTTATTTTAATTATCCTCGTTCAAGGATTACAGTCTTTAGGGAATGGTGTTGCACGAAGATTGAAGAAAGATTAAAAAAGAAGGCATCTCACCCTGGTGAGATGCCTTCTTTTTTATCTTTTAAATCCACCTTCTGAATGAATAACTTGCCCAGTAATCCACTCGGCTTCTTCACTTACTAGAAATTTAATGAGTCTAGCTGCATCCCTTGGCTCACCAATTCTGCCAAAAGGAAACATCGGCTTTAACCCTTGTTTTATCTCTTCAGTCATCCATCCTGTATCGGTTGGTCCTGGATTAATTGCATTCACTGTTATTCCTAAATGAGCTACCTCTGCTGACAACGTACTAGTAAGAGCATCAATAGCTCCCTTCGTTGTCGCATAAGCTAGTTCTCCTGCCATAGGACCTTGAAATTGCCCCGAAGTAATATTAACAATTCTACCACCAGATTTCTTATCAAATCCCCGAGAAAATTGACTACTTAACAGGGTACTCGCACGAACATTTACCATATAATGCTTATCTAATTCTTCAACAGTCAACGTAGAGAAATCATTATTCGTAGAATATGCTGCATTATTAATTAATATATGAGGGTACCCTAATTGTTCAGTAACTTTATTTATAAGCTCTTTTGGTGCATCATTCTGAGTTAAATCTAACTCCATACTTGATACTTTAACACCGTTTTTTAGTAACTCTTCTTTTAATTGTATTTGTTCATTTTTATCAACGCCCCAAGGCATCTCTTTATCGTAAGCTGTCCAATACGTAAAAAATATATCGTATCCTGATTCAGCTAATTCTTTACAAATCGCTGCCCCTATACCATCTAGACGACTTACCCCTGTAATAACTGCTACTTTATTTTTTAATTGGTTCATCATATACTCCTCCAAGTTTAAAGGACGCATATTTTATATAAGAGATATAAACTTTCCCACAAAAAAGACAGATACATAAAATAGACACCTATCCTTATAAAAGGGATGTACAAGCCAAATATGCATTCCTTGAATGATTTACAGATAACTAAATAAACCCTCGCTTATGAGAGCAAAATTTATCTATCTAGTAGTTTCTAATCATTACAAGTTCATCCACATATTGAGTCTTTGTCTCCTTTACATATATCTCTATTCTTAGTTTATCAAAGCAGATAAAATGTTACAAAAAATAAAACAATTATTCACAACCTATCCTTGTTCACATTCTCTCCATTGTGAATCTTTTCACATTGGATATATAATAAACGTGTAAATACAATATTGGAGGGATTTCAATGGTTATCAATTTTTTAAGAACTGATAAACGTGCTACTTTCATATTATTACTTTTACGGCTTTACATAGGATATACATGGTTCGCTGCTGGGATAGGCAAAGTCTTCGGACAATCTTTTGACGCAAGTGGCTTTCTAAAGGGTGCTATTGCTCAAGCATCAGGGGACCACCCTGCAGTACAAAGTTGGTGGGCAGATTTCCTTCAACATTTTGTCCTTCCAAACGCAGACCTATTTAGCTTTTTAGTTCAATGGGGAGAAATTTTAGTAGGTCTAGGTTTAATTTTAGGCGGATTAACAAAAACAGCTGCATTTTTCGGAATCATAATGAATCTTTCATTTTTATTAAGCGGAACTGTTAGTGTAAACCCAAACCTGCTTATTTTGACTATGTTCATTTTAGTTGCAGGGCAGAACGCTGGACGTATTGGATTAGATGGCTATGTTTTCCCTAAACTTTTCCGTAAAAACAACCACGGAATATATAAATTAAGTAAAACTGCGTAGTAACAATTTACTTTTAAAATATAAATAAGAAAAAGAGCCTGAATATAGGCTCTTTTTCTTATTTATCCTAATTTAAACTTTTAACGAACCACGAAAACCTCTGGCAGCATAGTAAGAGTCTGCTCCATTGTGGTACACGAAAACATGTCCAAAGCGATAATCGCAAAATAGAGCACCACCAAGCTCTCTAATATCTGAAGGTGTTTGTACCCAACTCGATGATTTCATATCAAAATCTCCAAGTTTTTGTAACTCTCGATATTGTTCTTCCGTTAATAACTCAATACCCATAGCGGCCGCCACATCAATAGCGTTATTTTCTGGTTTATGCTTTTTTCTTGACTCTAACGCTTCAAGATCATAACAAAGACTTCTGCGGCCTTTAGGACTCTCCTTTGAACAATCATAGAAAGTATATTCGTCCTTTTCTTCATCATAACCGACAACATCCGGCTCACCACCAGTTACTTCCATTTCGTTAAGTGACCATAATTTTTCAGCATTAGCTTCTATCTTCGCTTCAACTTTAGCCCATTCAAGACCTTCATGGCGGTTCATGTTTTTCTCAAAACGAGCTTGCAATACTTTCAATAACTCTTCACGTTTTTCTACTAATAAGTCATTTTTATTTCCTGTCATATTAGTCCTCCCTGATATATGTACTGATAGTAGTTTAAGTATATATTTTATAATAAATCATCTCAATATGAAGACCGTTTCAATCATATATCTTGTACAAACATCTATTACAAAGTCCTAAAACCCTCCATACTCTCTTCAAGCATATAGTGTGAAAACCACATCAAGTTCTGCTTCATAATAGCCACATGAACTCCTGGTTGGTCAGAACTATATGCCATTCCTTTAAATATAATTAATTCTGTATCAACTTCCATATCCATTAATCCTTGATATAGATCATATGCATTTGTAATTGGAATTCTTGCATCCTTTTCCCCATGTTGAATTAAGGTAGGCGTACAAGCTGATTTAATATACGTCATAGGTGATGTCTTCGTATATATATCTGGATCATTCCATGGAGTATTTCCTAAATACATTCTAATAAAGTAAGGTATATCTGTATTTACATAATGGGTACTCCAGTTAGTTATTCCACCGCCAACTGAAATAGCTTTAAACCTTCTACTAAATGTAGAACAGAAAGCTGATACATATCCACCGTTGCTCCATCCCATAACTCCTACTCTATCTTTATCTACTATCCCTTGATCAACTAGTTTATCAACTCCTGATATAACATCGTCGTAGTCAGCAATCCCCTGTTTTCTATAGTTAGCTTTTAAAAATTCATTACCATAACCTGAACTTCCTCTGTAATTTGGCTCTAAAACGATAAAGCCTTTTTCAACAAACTGTTCAATCGGATATTTCTCATTGAAGCAGTCTGAAAATATCGGAAAAGATGCCCAAGCCGGACCACCGTGAATTACTACTAATAAAGGATATTTTTTATTAGTGTCAAACTCTACTGGCGTTGATAAAACACCTTCTATTTCAAGACCATCACTACTTTTCCATGAGATGATTTCCCTGTTACTTTTAAGTTTCCCTTTGAAAAAGCTATTTTCATCCGTTATTTTTTTATCGTCTAAATAGATTTCAAAGGTTTCATTTGTTATAGCCTTATTATAGGTTATATGATTTCCATCCTTTGTTATAGAGGCATCCATTATAAAGCCATCTACCTTGTCGCTTAATGCTTCCACAGTGCCATCTTCAGCTAGTAATCCAATACGATAATTCGTTTTATCCTGCCATCTAATTAAAATTCCTTTAGCTGTCCACTGTAATGGCATAACTGTACTATCAAAGTTTGTTAGAGGCTGAATTACCTCTCCAGTATTCATATCATATATCTCTAACGTACTATCTTGTATATGGTTTCTATAGTAATCCTTCTCTCTTATGCTTGCTGTGTAACATATTTTACTGCCGTCAGGAGAAAAGCAAACACTCCCTCCCAACAACTTATCCACATTCAGCTTTTGTAGCTCTCCAGCTTTAATATGGAGTATGTATAGATCTCCATTTATATAATCTGCCATATTTGAGCTTGGTGTCGCCATAAATACAACCTTTTTACCATCATTTGAAATATCAAATTCATGGATATGAAAATCCTTACCATCCGTTAATTGATAAACAACTCTGTTCTCGTGTTCATCTGTATCACTTTGTATCACCTTTTCTATTTCAATGTAATATAAACAATTATTCTGGTGTTCCTTACCTATATGTTGAAAATCTCCATATAGGTCCTTACGTTTCTTTATCTCTTCACATTCTTTTGACTGCGTAACATAATAAAGACCCTTGCCAGTAGGACCCCATTTGAATGTACTGACTCCTTCTTTCTCATCAGTAATTTGAACCTCTCTATAATCATCTAGTGACTTAACAAATATCTGATTTCCCCCATCACCAACTGGACTAAGATATGCGATACACCTAGCATCTGGAGACCATAATGGGTGTGTACTATCTATATCACCATTTGATAATGGGTAACTCTGCTTCTTATCTTTTTCATATATCCATACATGATTCCTATATATATTGTCTTTCCAATCAGCCGTCTTCTTAACAAATGATACGTTTTTACCATCATCACTTATGTTTGTACTTGATACGGTTGGTAATGAAATAATCTCTTCTATACTTAAATATGTTTTTGCTTTCACTTTCATATAATAAGCCCCCTTGTAATGTCCATGAATCTACCGTCTCTTCTTGTCGTAATAAAGGAAATTGTTCACGGATACTTAAAATAGTAACGGAAAATTCAGATAAATAAAAGTGAATCCGATAAAGTAAAACTTTAATCTATAGGGCTCTTTCCGCTTATCAATTTTAGATGTTCTTTTTCGACACAAAAATACCCCTTTTAGATACAAATTTGTAAATTTATTTTAAAGCTATAACTATATGTTGGTTTGGAATAAAATTTGATAAAAATGAAGTCATAAATCTTTATTTAACAACAAAAAAATCCATTTTGAAAAAGCGATTGATCAAAATAGAATTACTCTTTTTAACTAAGTATGAGATTTTTATAAAAAAATTTTAATCAAAACTCACTTAGAATCTTTACTTGAAGAATAAAGCTTCGCATCTTTTTTGTAAACATCGTTAAACTAAGATAAATTTTGACTGCATCTGTAATTAATTGTAAAATATTATACATAGAAAGGTATTATAAAATAAATATAGAAGGGGTATGTTTTTTAGTTTTAAAGGGGCTAAAGCACATCTATTTTATGTTTTTAGAGGGAGAATTGAAAAATCATATGAAGAATTTCAAAAAGAGTACAGGTAAAATTTTACTAGCATCCGGATTAGTAGTTTCTATGTCAGCTTGTAGTGTAACTAGTTTATTTGGAGAAAAAGAAAAAACAAATGCTGAATCTGGTAAACAAGAAAGTAAAGAAACTAAGACAGAAGGTAAATCATCTGAAACAAAGGAAAAATCAACTAACTCAAAAGAAGAAAGTAAAGATGTTAAGATGATTATGGTTTTACCTGAGGATTACCCACAACTTATGGTAGACATTGAAGAAGACTTATTAAGACGTCTAGATTACTATGATGCTTCTGTGAGGGATAATAAAAAGGGAAGTAAGTCAAATGAAGAGGTACGAGATAGTATTAAAGACTTAGATAAAGTATTTAATAAAATAGAGCGTATAGATGCACCAGGAAAATACAAGGAAGATCATAAGGAAATTGTAAAAGCTGTTCAAAAGTTAAAAGAATCTTTCAAAGAAGTATCGAAGTTATTTGATTACTCTAAAACACTTAAAGATACGGATGATGCAATCATAGATAAAGCAAACAATAAATTAGATGAAGCAAAACGCATTTGGAAACCTGTATTTGATAAGTTAAAAGCGGAAGCTAAGGGTGGTTCAACAACTACTTCTACAACAAGTGGTACTAGTTCTTCTAACTCACCGAGTTTATCTAGTGGTAATACAGTTAAAACATACAGTACCCAAGATACAACTGGTATATTCAAAGGAAAAATTGATACACCAGACGAGGATTCCGCTAAGTTTAAGAATGTACAGAACAACTATAAAGACGGTACAGAGCTTGTAGGTAATTGGGGTATTGATTACGGAGACGGAGTCAAAACTACGTTAGTCCTAAAAGCAGATAAGACATTTGAAACATATGCAAATGGTTCTTATCCAAATAAAGATAATTACTTAACAGGAACATACCAAGCAGACGTTTCTTCCCATCAGTTAACGCTAATGGTGGAAAAAGGAACTCAAAATGGTCAAGAAGTGAAATTGGAAAGACCTATTTATTCATCATATGAGGTTAAAAATTTAGATGGTAAAGCATTACAGATTTTCCACATAGACGAACAAGTAACAATTTGTTATGTAAAACAATAAATAACTAAAAGAACTCTGTAAAATGATTTTTACAGAGTTCTTTTCTTAGTTTTAATTTATTATAAAC
>Ga0268252_1002033_pt1 | contig 10615 bp, 7 predicted proteins | sample AgamicMgSfrz_FD_200244 | JGI IMG/M metagenome (GOLD analysis project Ga0268252, IMG submission 200244) | Agave microbial communities from Guanajuato, Mexico - Mg.Sf.rz (v2) (version 3) | ecosystem: Host-associated > Plants > Phyllosphere > Phylloplane/Leaf | place: Guanajuato, Mexico | collected... | reverse complement strand
CAGCAGAGTTTATCGATCTTTATAAAAAGCTTGAAGCGAAAGGGGAATAAAGCATGACTGGAATTAAAATTGCTACAATCGGCGGTGGATCTAGTTATACACCAGAGTTAATTGAAGGATTTATTAAACGTTATGATGAGCTTCCTGTTCGTGAAATTTGGTTAGTAGATATTGAGGCAGGAAAAGAAAAGTTAGAAATTGTTGGTAACTTAGCGAAACGTATGGTGAAAAAATCTGGTTTACCAATCGAGGTACATTTAACACTTGATCGCCGTGAGGCATTAAAAGATGCAGACTTCGTAACAACACAACTTCGCGTTGGTTTATTAGAAGCACGTGCAAAAGATGAAGCAATCCCATTAAAATATGATGTAATCGGTCAGGAAACGAATGGTCCTGGTGGTTTATTCAAAGCACTGAGAACGATTCCTGTTATTTTAGATATTTGTAAAGATATGGAGGAGCTTTGTCCGAATGCATGGCTAATTAACTTTGCGAACCCAGCTGGTATGGTAACAGAAGCTGTCCTTCGTTATACAAATATTCAAAGAGTAGTTGGTCTATGTAACGTTCCAATCGGAATCCGCATGGGTCTTGCAAGATTACTTGAAGTAGATGCAAGTCGTGTCCACGTTGATTTTGCAGGTTTAAATCATATGGTATACGGACTAGATGTATACTTAGATGGCGTAAGTGTAATGGATCGTGTGTTAGAGCTTGTAACAGATCCGGAAAAGCAAATTACGATGGAAAATATCGCAGCGCTTAACTGGGAGCCAGACTTTATTCGCGGCCTTCGTGCAATTCCATGTCCATATCATCGTTATTACTACAAAACACGTGAAATGTTAGAAGAAGAAAAAGAAGCTTCTGTTGAAAAAGGTACACGTGCAGAAGTAGTAAAACAATTAGAAAATGATTTATTTGAGTTATATAAAGACCCGAATTTAGATATTAAACCACCACAATTAGAAAAACGTGGCGGCGCTTATTATAGTGACGCAGCATGTAGCTTAATTACGTCTATTTACAACAATAAAGGTGATATCCAGCCTGTTAATACACGAAACAACGGAACAATTGCAAGCTTACCAGATGATTCTGCTGTTGAAGTGAACTGTATTATTACGAAAGAAGGTCCAAAACCAATTGCGGTCGGAGATCTTCCAGTACCAGTTCGCGGTTTAGTACAGCAAATTAAATCATTTGAGCGCACAACAATTGAAGCTGCTGTTACAGGTGATTATCATAAAGCGCTGCTTGCTATGACAATTAACCCACTTGTACCATCAGATACAGTTGCAAAACAAATTTTAGATGAAATGTTGGAAGCACATAAAGAATATCTTCCGCAGTTCTTCAAAAAGGTAGAGAAGTAAAAGCGGCGCTATTTAGCCCGCTTTTTTTATTCTATCCCACTTTAATGGGCAGTAAGACCACTACCTCAAAATTCAGCGAAAACAAAGAAATTAGGTGGGGGATCAACTGCCCATAAAAGTCCGATTGGTTCAACTAATAATCAGTGGGGGGGAGAAACCCCCCCACTGATTAAAGTTTCACTTTATTAGGAGGTATTACGATGATTAAGTTAATTGTAAACGCAGATGATTTCGGTCTTACAGAAGGTACAAATTACGGCATTATTGATGGGCATATAAACGGACTTGTAAATTCAACGACGATGATGATGAATATGCCAGGAACAGAGCATGCGGTACGCTTAGCCAAAGAGTATGAAACGCTAGGAGTAGGAGTACATCTTGTATTAACGGCAGGAGAACCACTTCTTGGAGACGTACCATCACTTGTAAGTAGCGATGGATTGTTTCATAAACAAGGTGTCGTAAGGGAAGGAAATATAAATCCAGAAGAAGTTGAGAGAGAGTGGACTGCTCAAATTGAGAAATTCCTATCTTACGGATTAACACCAACTCATTTAGATAGTCATCATCATGTGCATGGTTTACCGATTTTACATGATGTTCTTGAGAGATTAGCGGCTACATATAATGTTCCGATTCGTCGTTGTGAGGAAGATAGAGCGGTGCGTCCATTTTCTGATGTGTTTTACAGTGACTTTTATGCGGATGGTGTGACGGAAGATTACTTTGTGAAGTTAAAAGAAAGAGTACAAGGTGAACAAACGGTAGAAATTATGGTTCATCCAGCTTATATTGATCCAGAGCTTGTGAAGCGTTCTTCTTACGTAATGGATCGTGTGAAGGAATTGCGTATTTTAACAGAGAGCGAATTACCAGAAGGAATAGAGCTTGTGAAGTTTTAATAGAAAAACGACGGCTACATCATGCCGTCGTTTTTTATTTATAAAATGGATAGAGCATATCCGCCAAATGCCCCGAGTATAACGATAACCCAAGGTGGTGTTTTCCAAAAAGCGAGCAAGCAAAATAGAAGAGATGCAAAAACAAAATCTACAGCGTTCATAATTGTGCTTGTCCAAATAGGATCATAAAAAGCTGCTAGTAAAATACCGACAACAGCGGCATTGACTCCAAGTAGTGCGCCTTGTATGAATGATATTTTTCTCACGCTGTTCCAAAATGGTAAAACACCAATAACGAGTAAGAAAGCAGGGAAGAAAATTGCAATTGTTGCGAGTAATGCCCCAAGCGTCCCGTTTAACACTGCTCCTATATAAGAGGCGAATGTAAACAGTGGTCCTGGTACTGCTTGTGTTAATCCGTATCCAGCTAGGAACTGTTCTTTCGTCATCATTCCGTTTTGTACGAACTCACCTTCAAGAAGAGGCAGCACGACATGTCCTCCTCCAAATACAAGTGCGCCAGAGCGATAGAAACTATCAAATAAAGCGATGTAATAAGAGAACGGTCTTAATATTGGTAGCAGTAGTAATAGTCCAAAGAATAAGACGAGACAAGAAACTGCTATCTTTTTTGAAATAGGTACTTTTATATGTTGAGATTGGCTAATTGGTTGGTTGCGATATAAAAACCAGCCGATAAAGCCACATATTATGATGAGGGTGACTTGTGTCCAACTACTTGGCCATAATAAGGCGATTGCGGCAGTTACAATCGCAATCGTTGCACGATTTCGATCTGGAGTTAACTTCCGCGCCATTCCCCATATGGCATGAGCGACAATAGCGACTGCTACAAGTTTTAGTCCATGAATCCAGCCAGCACTTCCAAGATCGAACTGATTAAGGAATGAGGCGAAGAAAACCAAAACAAGCACAGACGGTAAAGTGAATCCAATCCATGAAATAATAGCTCCTAATAGCCCGCCCCGTAATAATCCAACCCCCATACCGACTTGACTGCTGGCAGGACCGGGAAGGAATTGACATAGTGCTACTAAATCTCCATAGCTTCGTTCATCCATCCATTTTCTTTTTTGCACGTATTCGTGGTGGAAATAGCCGAGATGAGCGACAGGACCGCCGAATGAAGTAAGTCCTAATTTAAATGAGACGAGAAAAATCTCTAATAATGTATGAAAAGTGTATTTGTTAGTTTTCAATGGAACCTCCTATAATGTTTTTCTATGTGCATTATACAAGAGACTTTCAATCTACAGGAACAATTACAATGTAAAGATTTTGTGAATCTTTTCTTTGTAATTAAAATTGAAAAAGTCATAAATGATTATGTCTAAACCATAAAGTAGTAGAAGTAGTGCTGGGAAATTTATATAAGGAGAATGCCTTATGACAACACATTTCTTTGCCAGGTTAACAGGTAAGAGGGAAGTGCCTCCTGTAAATACAGAAGCTTTTGGGGTAGCAGAGTTTATTTTTAGTGATGATTTAACGAAATTGCATTACAGAGTAATACTAAAAAATATAGAAAAGGTTACATCGTGTCAAATTCATTTAGGGAAGTCTACTCAAATTGGTCCTGTTGTTTTATATTTGTATGGTCCACTAGAGCAAGGGATTAGCTTGAACGAGGGAAGCATTACTGGTGTAGTGAATGTGGAGGATTTTGAGGGACCTTTACAAGGGAAATCATTTGTACATTTACTTCAAGAAATTATTCAAGCAAACGTATATGTTAATGTCCATACGAAATCACAAAAAAGAGGAGAAATAAGAGGGCGAGTTAGAAAAGTAAAGAAATAGAGGAAAAGGCTGTCCATATGTTGGAACAGCCTTTTCTTCTTAATATAAGGTGCTAGTTTTAGCGATTATTGTCGGTAAAGCGATATATTTTGAAAATCGCTGATATAACTCGCGTTACGGTCGATATTTTTAAAAACTGCCTCGATTAATTTTTCGCAGGCTGATTTTTAATAAAGAAGTCCATAACGTAAAATACTTCGTCATCAGGTATTTGTATTTCAAATGTATTTTCAATTGGTTGCAATGCTTTTTTTACTTTCATATACATCCAGTATTCATCTTGTCTTCTTTTCTCTTTATCAGGATGAGGAAGAAGGCTTTCTCCTTTTTGAAGACGGTCAACCATACAGCTCATATGCAGAATAACACCCATTAAGCTATCAGGAGTTAGCTGTAAGGAAATTAATTCTTGAATTGTATTTAATGCGTAACGAATTGTTTTGATCAGTAATGCCCCATCGTTACGCTGCATTTGTTGTTCAAGAATATCCGCCATTTTTGCATATGTTTCTTCATACGTAATTAATTCTTGAATGGGCTGAATCGCTGTGTAGTTTACGATGTCTTGGAAATGATATGTTAAGCACGGCACTTGCACATCGAAATTCGTGACGATACAAATGATGTTACGCTCTTTTTTTATGTTCTCAATCATTTTCGTTAAATCTTTTTCATGGACGATACTAATCGGAATAATTTCAATTAAGTCTTTATCAAATCGTAAATAGTTCTCTAACATTTTTTGAATAGCTAAAGCACTTCCTTCACCAGTTAAGCAAGCTGTTAAAATAACAGATTTCATTGGAGAGAGAGGTTTTTTCTTTTCTTCTTGTACGTTTAAGTAAAATGGTGTTAAATTTTTTACTGTTTCATACAGCGCATCTAATGAATAACCGAGCTGAGCTTTTCGAGCTGCTTCTAGTGCATGTGGTGTGCTCGTCATCGAGAGAACACGTACAGGGATTTTGAACTCCGTTTCTAATATGTCACCGATATAAGCAAGTGACCCCATATCAACAAGTAAGAGAAGCCCATTTACATTTTGTAGTGTTTTCATATACACTTTCACACGTTCCAAGAAATCTTTCGGTGATTCGTGTAACGGCATATCAATACCGGTTACTTCCTCAATGCCGAGAAGTTCGTTTGCGACGTTTGCCATTTCAGTTGCGATGCCATTACCGTGTGCTAATATTAATACTTTTACTTCTGTTTGTGAGGCAGGAATTGGATCAACAACGAAGAACATTGTTAAAAAGCCAGCTTCATCAATAGGCATTGTTATTTGTAATTCTTCCTCCAGTAGTTGAATGCATTGCATAGCTACGGAAAAAGCTTCTTTATATTTCGTACGAATTTGATTTAATTGTGGGTGATGTATTTGTTTTCCGCTTTGTAAACGTTGTAGAGTTGTCTGTACATGTAAACTTAAAGCGAGAAATACTTTTTCATCAAACGTCTTAGATAAATGCTTTTCAGCAAGTTCCGCTATTTTTTCACATACGGAAACGATATTACGATCCACAATTTTAAAAACATTTTCATGGCTTGTTTTTTTTGATATTTGGTTAAAATATTGTACGAAAAAGCTTTGAACATCATTTTCTATTAGTAATTCTAATTCTTCCTCTTCAATACCACGTGCTTGAAGTTCTTCGTATTTATAATCAATATAATCGTAAATAGAAGAGCGTTTTTCATCTTCTGTTTTATGATTACTCCAACCTTCCTCACCTGTAAATACAAATGTTTCATTTGGTATTTGGTATAAGTGACGGCTCTTCCTTTCAATGAACAATCCTTCTTTCATATACCAAGGTAAATCTGTACTTGAAACATAGACAGAATCACGTTTCTTTGTGACCAAATCAGAATAGGCTTTCGCACAGGCAATTTGAACATCTGTTTTTAATTGACCAATGTTATTGGGACAATTGTAAAAGACGAAAGCACGCATTGCATTTGGGCTAACGTGAATGTCTTTTCGCAGACGAATTGCTTCATTTGTGAAAAATAGCTGTAGTAAAGCAAAGCGCTCTTTATGTGTACGCTCACGAAGTGGTGGCAGCGTAACAGTCATCGGTATACGTCTTGTAAATGTTTTTAATAAAAATGAATTTGGTTCTTCTGTTGTTGCAGTAATGATTAATACTTGTGCTTTACGTTCGTTCTCTGTTTCTCCAAGGCGGCGGTACACTCCGCGGTCAATAAAGGTGAAAAGCATTTCTTGTCCCTCTGGAGGTAGGCGATGTACTTCATCTAAGAAAAGAATTCCTTCATGTGCTTTTTCAATTAATCCTTTTTGATCACTTGCTCCTGTGTAAGCTCCTTTTTTAATCCCAAATAATTGCCCGAGTAGTAGCTGTGGATTATTTGCGTAATCAGCACAGTTAAAGACGATAAATGGTGCATTTTTAGGAAGCTGTTCAACTTCAATTGCATATTCGTGCATTAAAGAAGCAAACATAGACTTTCCGACCCCTGTTTCTCCCAGTAGTAAAGTATGCATACCGTTTGGAGGATAGAGCATAGAAGCTTTCGCTTTTTCAATTGCGATTTTAAGGCTCGTATTTTCAATTGCAAATGTATCTAATGAAGTTACTTCTTTTGAATGCGTTTCCAACGAAGTGTTCGTTTCTATGTAAAAACGAACAGGTCGCGTATTTGTTTTTAATAAACGTTTATCTTTTACAAGTTTGTTTAAGTCGCTACTTACATTGGCGCGATCTAGTTGCAACAGGGTAGCTAGTTCTGATGCGGTTACACCTTCTGTATAATTGCCTTCTTGTATTGCGTTAAAAATGAGATCTATTCGTTTCATTTCTATTCACCTCGAAACTTCATCACTATTTAAAATTTTACACAAAAACGGGAAGGGTGGGAAGAGAAAAATAAAACAGCTTTAGCACATAGGCACTAAAGCTGTTACAATCTTGTGTCTTTCCAAAAATTTACCTTGAGATGAGAAGAAGGATTATAGGGAAGAAGTTTGTATCCTTGTGACTGTAAATAATCAATTACTTTTGGCAGTATTTGTACGGTTACACTCGAATCATGCATTAAAATGACTTCTACTTGTTCATCACTTTGATTACGTACTCTTTCGAGTATGGCAGAAGGATTGTCATAGCTTTTCCAGTCGTATGTATCGATTGTCCAATCCCACATTTTATACTGGGCCGATACAAGTGCGTCACGGTAATTCTTTTTTAAGTAAGGCATACTACCATATGGAACGCGAACGAGATGTGTATTTAATTTCGTAACTTGCTGGACAATGCTTTGTGTTTGCTCCATTTCTGCAATTAAAGTGGAAGGGTCACCAGTGTAAAGGCGTTTTACATCATGTGACATGCTGTGGAGACCGATATAATGTCCTTCTTTAATTAATCTTTGCATCGTTTTTGTGTAATGTGGCACTTTTCCGCCAATAACAAAGAAAGTTGCTTTTCCGTTCTTTTCTTTTAAGATGTTTAAAATTTGTGTAGTATATTTGTTTGGCCCGTCATCAAATGTTAAGTACGCAATTTTTTGTGTAGGAGAGGTCGTTTCAGTATTTGGATGATATTCAGCAGGAATAACAGTTGTTGCTTCAGTATTAGATGATGCGTACATAGTAATGGTTAAAAATAAAATAATACATTGCAATACTCGCTTGATCATAACATTCACCCTCAGTTTGACAATCAAGATGTAAAAAGAAAACTTGATACGTTTCTTATTATGTATATCTTTCTCCAATAGAGGAACTCTCAAACAATCTATATTTTGGAAATGTAAAATAATGAATAAAAAAATAGCATCCTCTTATAAGAAAGAGGGTGCTATTTGAATATTTCATAATGGTAAAGGCTATACTACAATTAGTCTTCGCGTTTTTTCACTTTTTTATAAAAGGAAATAAGTGGTTTGTAACGTTCATGTACAAGCCCGATTATTTCAGCAATGATTTCTGTGAAGAAAATCAAAGCGAAAAGAAGAATAATGGATAACCATAACGTTGCACTAGTGAAAATAATGGCATTTACACTAAAGAAAATACCGAATGCGTATATTATTAGTACCGTTTTGCGATGAGAGAATCCCATTGCAAGTAAGCGGTGATGTAAATGCGATTTATCTGGTGCTGAAATAGGTTTTTTATTTACGATACGACGGATGATTGCAAATATCGTATCAAATATAGGTACACCTAAAATGATAATTGGAACGATAAAACTGAATAACGTTACACTTTTGTATAATCCAAGTAACGATATAACAGAAATACAGTATCCTAAAAATAGTGCTCCTGTATCTCCCATGAAAATTTTTGCTGGATGGAAGTTGTAGAATAAAAATCCAATTGTACTTGCTAATATAATTAATGCAAGTGGCAAGATAATAGCTGTTCCAGTACCCCATGGGCTAGTGAAGGCCATATATGCTAGCGTTGCAAGTACGATAGATGAAATCCCAGCAGATAATCCATCTAAGCCGTCAATTAAGTTGATTGCATTCGTAATACCTACAAGCCAAAATACTGTAATTGGATAAGCAAGCCATCCAAGTTCAGTATCCCCAAGGAATGGGATATATAATACTTGCACTAATAATCCACTTTTTACAATCATAATGGCAACTAACAGTTGTCCACCGAATTTTACTCTCGCAGATAACTCGTACATATCATCTAAAATTCCGATGATTACAATGATAATCGCACCTAGCGTTATCGATAACATTCTTTGTTCATATAAGCCGCCGACAACAAATCCTACAGCTACACCAATAAATATTGCCAACCCGCCAAGACGTGGCATAATCTTTTGGTGCACTTTACGTGCGTTTGGCTTATCTGTCGCTCCTATTTTAAAAGCTAATTTAATAACTAAAGGAGTAACGACGAGTACAGTGATGAATGATGCCAAAATGGCATAAATCACTTGTGAGTCCATTAATACCCCACCCTTTATAGTCTAACGTAATTTTTTTTTGAAAATATATTTATCTGAAAATTATGATGTTTATTTACAGGCTCATAACATATGGTATCACAAAAAGATTAGAATTCAATCTTTTTTTCTTTTTACGGTTAATGGAAGCGGATAGAATATATGACAATTGTATATAGAATATTGAATCATATAAGAAGGTTAATCGTACTGGACTTTGGAATATGACATTTCCTCTTTTTCTTCGATAGTGAATACTTTTAGTTCAGTATTATAAGTGTTACACGTAGAAATGAGTAAGTCTCGTGTTAAAATGTGGGAATTTATCTGGAGTGAGCTGGTAACTGGATTCCCAATGATTAAGTTTCACTTTATATTATAGTGCATTTAATTTTACAAAAACTTTAAAAAGAATGAGGGAAGTAATTCATATAATGAAAAAGGAAAAGAGTTTTCTCATTTTTAATGTGAGAGGGGGAAGCGCAGGGAGAATTCTATATTTCATATCTTTTCTATTGTATATTCCTGTGCGAAAAGGAAATGAAAATTACGATAGTAGGTACTGGATATGTTGGATTGATTACAGGAGTAGGACTGGCAAAGTTGGGGCATTCAGTTACATGTTTTGATATAGATGATGAGAAAATTGAACGGATAAAACAAGGGGATTTACCTATTTATGAGGTTAGATTACATGAATTAATAAATCATGCATATGAGAATAATGCTTTAACTTTCACATCAAATAAAGAAGAGGCGTTTGAGGATGTAGAGTTTATATTTATTGCAGTTGGAACACCACCTTTATTAGATGGGACGGCGGATTTAACATATATTCAGAGTGCTTGTAATGATATTGGAGTATATGCGACGAACGATATTATTGTTGTTACGAAAAGTACAGTTCCAGTAGGTACAAATGATGTAATGAAAGGATGGATTGAGGAGGAGTTAAAGGGGAGATATACATTACATATCGTATCGAATCCAGAGTTTTTGCGTGAAGGTTCAGGTATTTATGATTTCTTTCATGGAGATCGTATTGTAATTGGAGCAGATAGTGAGGAAGTAGCAAGAAGAGTAAAGAGTTTGTATAGCGAATTACGCTTAGAAACGTATGTTACAGATATTAAAAGTGCAGAGATGATTAAATACGCGTCGAATGCCTTTTTAGCTACAAAGATTAGTTTCATTAATGAAATTTCAAATATATGTGAGAAGGTAGGCGCAAATGTATTGGATGTTGCTAAAGGGATGGGAATGGATAAGAGGATCGGTGCATCTTTTTTAAATGCAGGTATTGGATACGGGGGATCATGTTTTCCAAAAGATACGAAAGCGCTGGTGCAAATTGCGGGAAATGTTGCTCATGATTTTCGTTTGTTAAAAGCGGTTATTGAAGTAAATAATAAGCAACAACTGCTATTGATTGAAAAAGCGAAAAAAGTCATGAACATGAATAAAAAGCGGATTGCAGTTCTTGGCGCATCCTTTAAACCGAATACGGATGATATTAGAGAGGCATCATCTCTTATTATAATAGAAGCATTAATTAATATAGGTGCAGATATTGTTC
>Ga0268252_1002032_pt1 | contig 10621 bp, 16 predicted proteins | sample AgamicMgSfrz_FD_200244 | JGI IMG/M metagenome (GOLD analysis project Ga0268252, IMG submission 200244) | Agave microbial communities from Guanajuato, Mexico - Mg.Sf.rz (v2) (version 3) | ecosystem: Host-associated > Plants > Phyllosphere > Phylloplane/Leaf | place: Guanajuato, Mexico | collected... | reverse complement strand
TCGTTTTTTCTCCGCAACTTCATTTCCTTTGATGATTACTGCTACCATTTTAAGATTCCCCCTTAAAGAAATTACAGTGTATCTTTTATATTAGATAAAACGCCGTTAATAAAACGACGAGATTCCTCATCCCCAAATGTTTTAGCAATTTCAATTGCCTCGTTAATTGTTACGTTGTGTGGAACTTCTTCCATGTATTTCATTTCATACACAGCTAGACGTAAAATACTGCGATCAACAATACTAATACGCTCAAGTTTCCATTTTTTTAAGTTTTGACGAATCGCTTCATCAATTACTTCTTTATTTTCTACAAAACCTACTACAAGTGATTCTAAAAACTCATTTGTTTCTTCACCTTCATCTAGCGTGTTTTCCACCGCTATTTTCGGTTCTAATTCACCTGTAATATCCATTTGATATAATGCTTGCATAGCTCTTTCTCTAGCCGTCCTACGTTTCATTGTAACTCTCCTTTATACTTCAAGTCTTTCCTTATGCTTTGTTATATTATTATAATTTATAAGCCGTCAATTCACTTACCCTTACAGTTTTCATTGATTTTCCAACCTTATAATACAATGATAATAACACAATTTATCGTTTCATACACGGGTTACAAGGCTGAAAAATAATAAAAAGATTAACTTCAAGTTCCATATCTTATCACAATGTACGTTTTTTGGAAAAATGAAACATTTTCTTTTAAATTTCTTTTTTTTTGAAATAGTATAATAATTAGAGGGTTTTAATTTGTGAAGAAATGAAACGATAAAAAAGATGCCTATGTTACTAGGCACCTTTTCCATTCTTACACTGGTTCAATTTCTGTTTTTTGTGTTTCGAATGTTACGCCAACGATGTGAACATTCACTTCTTTTGGCTCAAGCCCTGTCATTGTAAAGAGTGCTTGGCGAATGTTGTCTTGAATCTTTTGTGCAACAACTGGAATTGCTACGCCAAAATACATCACAACATAAAGGTCAACGATAATATCTTCGTTTGCTAATTCAACCTTTACACCTTTACCATGATTCTTCTTACCTAACTTCTCAACAACATCTGTAGCAAAATTACCACGCATTGCCGCTACACCTTCTACCTCAGCAGCTGCAATACCTGCGATTACTTCAATTACTTCTGGTGCAATTTCTACTTTACCAAGAGTTGTATCTTGACCCATATCTAACATATGTTCAGCCATGAAAAAAAACCTCCTTTAATGTATCACTGCGTCACAAGTTCATGCTCTTCCAAAAATTTCGTATTAAACTCACCTTTTACAAAATCAGGATGATCTAGCAATTGCAAATGGAACGGGATTGTTGTATGTACGCCTTCAATGACAAACTCACTGAGTGCACGCTTCATTTTTGCAATTGCCTCTTCACGTGTTTTCCCGTGAACAATTAATTTAGCAATCATCGAATCATAGAAAGGTGGGATTGAATATCCCGGATATACAGCTGAATCGACGCGAATACCAAATCCGCCTGGTGGCAAGTACATTTCTACTTTCCCCGGAGATGGCATAAATTTTTTGGCAGGGTTTTCCGCATTAATTCGGCATTCAATTGCCCAACCATTAAATTGTACTTCTTCTTGCTGTAACGATAACTTTTCTCCAGAAGCAACACGAATTTGTTCTTTAATTAAATCCATCCCTGTTACCATTTCAGTAACCGGATGCTCAACTTGAATTCTCGTATTCATCTCCATGAAATAAAAGGTTTTCGTTTTATATTCATAAATAAACTCAACCGTACCAGCACCTGTATAATCAACCGCTACCGCCGCTTTTACTGCCGCCTCACCCATCTGCTTGCGCACATTTTCATCAAGTGCAGGTGATGGACTTTCTTCTAGTAGTTTTTGCAAGCGGCGCTGAATTGTACAATCACGCTCTCCTAAATGAATGGCATTTCCGTGTGTATCTGCCATTATTTGAATCTCAACATGGCGGAAATCTTCAACGTACTTTTCTAAGTATACACCAGGGTTCCCAAAAGCGGTACTAGCTTCTTGCTGTGTAATTTGAATTCCTTTTACAAGCTCTTCTTCATGGCGTGCAACACGAATACCTTTTCCACCGCCACCTGCAGTCGCTTTAATAATAACTGGATATCCAATTTGATTAGCAAGTTCGATCGCTTCTTCGGTATTTTTAATAATCCCTTGTGAACCTGGTACAATCGGAACCCCTGCTTCTTTCATTGTATCACGAGCAACGTCTTTTGTGCCCATCTTTGAAATAGCTTCTGGACTTGGGCCGATAAAAATTAAGTTACATTCACGGCATAACTCTGCGAAATCTGCATTCTCTGCTAAAAATCCGTATCCCGGATGAATAGCATCGCAACCTGTTAACTTCGCAACACTAATAATGTTCGTTAAATTTAAATAGCTTTCTTTCGAAACGGTTGGCCCTACACAATACGCCTCATCTGCAATTTGTACGTGAAGTGACTCTTTATCTGCTTCTGAATAAATTGCGACTGTTTCAATATCCATTTCTTTACAAGCACGAATAATTCGTACAGCAATTTCCCCACGATTAGCTATTAATACTTTTTTTATCATCACAAAGACTCCCTTATTACGCTTTCACAAGAAATAGCGGTTGTCCATACTCAACAAGCTGTCCGTTATTAACAAGAATCTCAACAATTTCACCTTCTACATCAGCATCAATTTCGTTAAATAACTTCATAGCCTCAACAATACATACGATAGAATCTTTTGATACTCTATCTCCAACACTTATATATGGAGGTGTATCAGGCGAAGAAGAAGAATAGAATGTACCTACCATCGGCGATGTAATTTTATGTAGGTTTTCATTTTGAACAGCTTTTTTCTCTTCTTGTTTTGGCACTTCCACTTGCGCTGCCGCTACTGCTGTTTCAACTTCAACAGGTGCCACTGGTTGAACGGCTTGTTTTGCTACAGGTGCTTGCACCGCAACAACTTCATTACCACGCTTTTTCATTTTGATTGTCGTACCATCTTTTTTGTATTCAAATTCATCAATATTAGAGCTATCAATTAATTTAATTAATTCACGAACTTCTTGAATTTTAAACATGTAAAATCCACTCCCATACTCTTGTTTGTCCCGTTTTTACAGATTCTCGTCATTCAAACTAGATTGACTGTAAAAATACGATGTACTCTATTAGAAAATGCATTTCATTCACTAATAGAAATAGTTACTATTTCCATCTTACGATAAATTTTTTAAACATTCCAATTTATATTTCTTTATAATAAATCGAAACTCCTGTAAAAATATTATTCCAATAAAAATTTATTACCTAGTAATAATACCAAGTTTCACACAAAATTGGCAAGACCACTTACTAAAAAACATTCCTTACTTTTTCAAAATGCTACAGAGTAAACATATAATTACCGTTTCACTCTTCACCTCATACATAGTCAATAACATATTTTTACCAAATATTATTTTTTTGTTTACACGTCGTTCATCATTCCTTCATATAAGAATAGTATGTTCAAGGTATAGAAAATATATCGTATCGAGGTGTGGACATATGATATGGCTCATTCTCTTCTTACCTGCCGTAATAGTCTGGGCATTCGTTCTCTTCATCCACGTCAAATCCGGAAAAAGTAATCATCGCTACCATGAACCGCTAATCTTTTACTCACAACGCATTTCTCCGTTCCGAGTTGAGCATAGTAAAAACAACTACAAAGACGAAACAGAAAAAAGCTATCGAAAATGATAGCTTTTTTCTATTATTATTTTTATCTAACTATTTTCAAACAATCCGATTCGTAAAAACTAATAATCCGCGGAGGATTTCCCCGCGGATTATTAGTTTTTATTTTGTTGGTGGATCAAATTTCACACCTACATCTTTTGATCCGCCTTCACTTCTTACAAGTTGTATAATTTTATTGGCTTCTTTTTGTGAATGTTTTGCTGCTTTTACAGTTACTCTAATGTCAGTCCCATCAGCTCTTACAAGGGCATCTTTATATCCTCCTTGAGACTTAATTACTGTCTCAAGTAATTCTTGTTTCGTTTCCATTGTAGTGATTGCATCAAAATTATCTTTTGCTTTACTCTTTTCTGTTGCTGAAGATTTTGCTGAATTCATCACTTCTTGTAATTTTGCTTTTTGTTCACTTCGCTGATCTTCCATTTGCATACGTAATGCTGTGAAATTTTCATCACTTGATTGAACTGTTACGTTAGCATCTTTCTTACTTGTTTCTTTTGTAGCGCTCTCTTTTTTGTCTGTTTCTTTATTTGTTTCTTTATTTGATGTTTCCTTGCTTGTAGTTTCTTTTTTTGGCGTTTCTTTAGGTGCTTCGTTTGTTACTGCTTTATCAGTACCTTGTTTTTCTTGTCCAATCTTTTCACCTGTCGCCGGCGATGCTGTATTCATTTTGTCAGGAGTTGTTACGTAATACACAGATAGTACAACAACTAAACTTAACATCGTTAATAGCCAAACTGTTTGTTTTTTTAACACTTTATTTCCTCCCTATCAATTTTTCGGTGATACTGAAACGCGATGAGCTGGTACATCTAGCAGCCGTATTACAGCTTCTTTTACCATCGCTTTAACTTGTATATTATCCACTCCCTTTGCTACGACAAGAACACCTCGCACTTTCGGTTTTTCTGTTCGTAAAACAACGGGAGTTTCTTTATCCCCTTCACGTATAATGACTGTCTTTTCATCAAGAGACTCGTCTTCTACTTTCCTCTGACCGCCTGTTTTATCTGTTTCACCTGTTGTTTGTGAACGTTTCACTGTATTTTTTTCTAATATTTTTTCTTCTGATGAATCTAAATTCACTTTAATCGTTACATCTTTTACTCCTGCCATTTCTTCTAAGGCTGCTTTTAATTCTTGTTCATACGCTTTTTCATATTTTTCTACATTCGACATATTATTATTATTTTTTTGTCCAAAAGTTGGTACGTCTTTTTCTTGGTTTTGAGTTTTTTGTTCTTTAAATACAGGTACTTCTTCTTTTTTACCTGAAAAGAGACTACTAGAAAACATAAGCAAAATTCCAAGTATGAGTAGGACAAGTAAAAACTTAGGTGTTACCTTTTTCCCCTTCTCATTGCTTTCTTTTTCATCCCCATTCAATAAGTTTCGAAAAAATGAGAACTTAGAATTTTTATCTTTATTGTCCATTTACTCAACCTGTCCTCCCTTCCATTTGAACTTGGATTTGTTTATTCTCTAGTTGCCACCTGCTTGAAAAGAAATCTTTCATTTCTACATTCGTTTCTTCTACTTTTTTCGGAGGTTCTTTCGTATTAATTTCAACCGGCTTTACTGTTTCGATTGCATCATTTTTACTAGGTTCTTTTTCTTTCAACGTCACAACAACAGATTGAATATCTTTCGCTGACTTTACTTCCGCTGTACTTTCCGCTGCGACTATTTGTATTTCAGAGACTGTCATACCATACTTTTTCTCGAACTCTTTTCCTACTTCTTTTTTCATTTTGGTAGCCATCTCTTCTAAACTATATGCACGTGTTAGAGCTTGTATTTCTTTTTTCTTCGAATCTATTGAATTTTTTACAGATCCTTCTGCTACATACTTCTCTTCATTAAAATTCGCGATTACTTCATTTACATCTGTTTGCAATAGTTTAAAAAGAGGAGTTAAAATTAATACAACTAATAATAGACTTACAACAAATTTAACGTACTTTTGCAAATTAGAATTCGGAAGAATAAGATGAAGCATTGTCGCTAAGAGTAAAAATACGATAATATTTCTAATCCACTCTGTAACAAATTGCATACCCTCCACCTCCTACCGCATCATAAGTGTAATGTTCCCCGCAGCAATAATAATTGTGATACTTAAAAAGAACATAAACGATACGATAGCTAAGCAAGCAAATACATAAATGATGCTCCGTCCAATGATATCTAAACATTGAATAATTGCTCCGCCACCAACTGGCTGTAATACTGCTGCTGCGAACTTATAAATAAACGCGATACAAAAAATTTGAATCGCTGGAAAAGCAACAATTAAACATAAAATAACGAGCCCGATAATTCCGACTGTATTTTTTAATAATCCCGACGCACTAATAACAGTATCCGCCGCCTCTGTAAACATTCTTCCTACTACTGGAATAAAGTTCCCTGTTACAAATTTAGCAGTTTTCACAGCGATCCCATCAGCAACAGCTGTCGCTGTTCCTTGTACAGATAATACCCCTAAAAAAATTGTTAAAAAGATACCGATAATCCCAACGCTAACGTTTTGCAGAAGCTTGGACAATTTCGTAACTTTATATTGATCACTCATCGTACTTACAATACTTAATATCGTTGCAAGTAATAAAAGTGGTAGAACAATATAATTCATTAGAAGCCCACTTGTATTCATTAAGAAGATGATAATCGGATGAAAAAACGCTACAGATACAACACCGCCTCCAGTTGCTATGAGTGCAAGCAAGATTGGCAATAGCGCTAATATGAAATCTACCATTGTTTGTATCGTTTCTCTTGCATATGTCATGACGACATAAAAACTATTTAAAGCGAAAATAATAAGTACCATATATACAACCGCATCAGCAATTTTACTTACGCTACTCTTTGAAAATGCCGATTGCAGTGATTGCAACAATGCACTAAAAATTGTGAGCATAATGAGCGTTCCAAGTAGCTTCCCATTTGCAACAAGCTCGTGAAATAAATACTTTAATAAACCAAGCATCCACTCTTTTATAGAAATCTCTTTTTCTCCCTTTACAAACTCCATAAAGCTACCTTTTTGACTCTCTGGTAAGTAACCCCCATATTTTGTAACAAGCCCGTCCCAAAATTGCTTCACATCTTCAATTCCGAGCTTATCCAATTGTTGATCAACGACGCTTGTTTCTACAGGAGAAGCTTGTACAACAACCGGTAAAGAAAAGAAAAGGAAGCAAGCAAATAGCAGCTTAGCTCCAAAGCCCCTCAACATTCACTCCCCCTTATCCCGTCGGTAAAAATCCGAGAATAGTTTCAATTACAACCGTCAATATAGGAATCGCCATAACAAGAATTAAAATCTTTCCAGCTAATTCAATTTTCGAAGCGATTGCACCTTGACCAGCATCCTTTGTAATTTGCGCTCCAAACTCAGCGATATAAGCAATCCCAATAATTTTTAGCAACGTTTCTACATATACGTTGCTAACTTTTGCTTCACTCGCTACTCTTTCAATCATTTGTAAAATAGCGTGAATTTGATCGATCAAAAGAAGGAACATCACGCTACCTACGAACACAATGAATAATGACGTAATGCTAGATTTATGCTGATTCAATACAGCTGCTAAAAACGTAGCAACGAGGCCTAATCCGACAATTTGTATAATTTCGATTCGAACCGCCTCCTTTACTGGAAGAGAAAGACACTTTTAATCTTGTCGAATAACGTATTAATTAAAAATGCGACATGAAATAAAATAACGACAAAACCGACGAGGATAACCCAATTTGCAATATCCTCACGCTTTAATTCTTTTAGTACGGTATGAATAAAAGCTAAAACAATGCCGATTCCGGCGATTTGAAATATTAATCCAACATCAATGGACATCGCCTTTCTCCCTCCTATAGCAGTAAAATTACGATAAGTAGCCCCGCTAGTACCCCTAAGCTCTTAATCATCTTTTCATATTGCAGTTGTAATGCTTTCGCTTCTTCTTCTTCTCTCTCTAAATGTGTAATACATAAGCGAATATGTTTTTGTTGTGATTCACGATCATGTTGTCCAAGCGTTTCACCAAACTGTTGCAAAATCTCGTACTCAGTTTGTTGAAATGCCGTTAACTTCCAATTTTCTTTCAAACTATCTATCCAAGCTTCTCTAACTGTTTGTTCTCCGCTTTCTAGCCTTCTAGCGAAACTTTGAAATATCCAATTTAACGGCTTCGGCATTTGTTTCACTAATCGCTCGGCAGCTTCTGATAAAGGTGTATGCCCGTACATAATTTCTGCTTCTAGTGATTGAAGTGCCGCTTTTAATAATCTAAGTTGCCTCGGCCTCTCACTGTACCTTTTAGCGTATGAAAACCCGAAAAAGGTGCTGACCGCAACGATTAACACTGCACCAAATATTTTCACCATACACCTTGCACCTTTCTATGAGGCAATACCGATTTTCCATCTTTATCTTTCACTTGCATTACTGTTCCTGGCCCTCTTGCTTTTGACAATTCCACAAACCTATCAAATACACCAAGTTCCAGCACTGCCTTTAATGAAGGACGTTTCACAACATCATCATAAGAAAATCCATGTGCGCTTATAAAAAGCTGAACCCCTGCATGTACCGCCTCCATAATTGCTTCACTATCTTCTTTACGACCAATTTCATCCACAATTAATATATCTGGGCTCATAGAACGAATCATCATCATCATTCCTTCAGCTTTTGGACATGCGTCTAACACATCTACTCGTGTGCCAAAGTCATATTGCGGGATACCTTTCACGCAGCCAGCAATTTCTGAGCGCTCATCAACAATCCCCACTTTACAAGAAGGAATTTTCGAAGCACTTACACCTTGACTCATGCAGCGTGCTACATCTCTTAAAAGTGTTGTTTTTCCCGTTTGCGGCGGACCTATTACCATCGTGTTTAACCATCGTGTTTCATACAAATATGGCAAAAGTGGTTCAGCAATTCCTATTTTTTGACGAGCAATACGAATATTAAAGGAAGAGACATCTCGAATCATTTTCACTGCGCTTTTTTCTGTAATGACTTTTCCAGCTAAGCCGATTCTATGTCCTCCTCGAAGTGTCACATACCCACGTTTTAATTCCTCTTCCATCGTATAAATTGAGAAGTGACTTAATTTATTCAATAAGTAAATAGCATCCTCTGCTGTAACGATATAGTCATAAAAAAACACTTCACCATGAGCAATACACTCTAGCGGTCTTCCAATTCGAACACGGATTTCCTCTAGAGCATCGCACCACTTACAACTTTCCACTAACTGCTTCATCGTTTTCGGTAAAACTTCTAATACTTCTTTCATCAGCTTCTCCCCACTATACTCGACTTACTATTTCAACAACGCGATAAAAATGCAGCCAATTCCAAGCGCTAGAAAAAAGAGTTTCAAAAAGGAAATCTCACTTGCCACACTTGCTATACCTATTGTCATTGTTAAAATTAATACGGTCGGTCCAACAAACGCCAACATACCATTTATAAACAATGCTTTCTTCGCATCATTCACATAGAGCATAAGCAAAGCGGCGAATATTTCCGCGCTACCTGAAAACAACCGAAGTAACCCCATCACAAGCACGGATGTTTCCATTGCCGCTAGCCACTGTTTCATTCTCCCACCTTCTCCCATAACGGTTACTAGTGCTGCACTCCAAAAAAGAATTTATTTGTACAACCATATGCAGAGGTTGTCTATTTCAGAAGTAAAAACATATTTTTTCTCTACCATGTACAATTAATTTGAATATTCTTATTTTTATTGGTATTTTATGGTATATTTATTAAAAAGGCCGGGGGAAAATATGAAGGTATTAAAAATTAGTTTAACTATTGTAGTAGAATTAGCTCTTATTTATCTTTTTTCATTATTGGTCGGTTGGTCATTTATGGAGTCCTTTTTTCTTGGTAGTTTAGCGATATTTGCAATTACGTGGTTCATTATTATGAGTAATCATAGAAACAACATTACGGATCACGCAATAAATAAAACATTAACTGGCGTTGAGACTGGCGAGATAAAACCATTTCAAATTGTTTTGACTCCATATATTATGGGCACCCTTTCACTTGTCTTAGTTAGTTTTGTTATAACAGCGATTTATTATTTGCCCTATTTTCTATAAAAAAAAGCACGCGTGATAATCACGAGTGCTTTTCTACTATGCACGAGAAACGTATTTACCTTCACCAGTGTTGATGATAAGCATTTCGCCTTCGTTAATGAAGATTGGTACTTGTACAACAAGACCTGTTTCTAATGTAGCTGGTTTTGTTACGTTAGAAGCTGTATCTCCTTTAATACCTGGCTCTGTTTCTGTAACTTGTAATTCAACTGTGTTTGGAAGTTCAACACCAAGTACTTCGCCTTGGTAAGTCATGATAGATACTTCCATGTTTTCTTTTAGGAATTTAAGCTCGCGCTCGATTTGTTTTTCGCCAAGTTCGATTTGCTCATAAGTTCCATTATCCATAAATACGTGAGCCTCACCGCTCGCGTATAAGTATTGCATACGACGGTTTTCAATGTGTGCTTTTTCTACTTTCTCACCAGCACGGAATGTTTTCTCTTGAACAGAACCTGTGCGAAGGTTACGTAGTTTAGAACGAACGAATGCAGCACCTTTACCTGGCTTTACGTGTTGGAAATCAAGTACTTGCCAAAGGGCGTTGTCCACTGAAATTGTTAAACCTGTACGAAAATCGTTTACTGAAATCATGTAAAAAAATCCTCCTGTGTATTACAAAATAATAAGTTCTTTTGGTGATTTCGTAATTACTTCATTACCTTCACTTGTTACAATGATATCATCTTCAATACGTACGCCGCCAATACCTGGAATATAAATACCTGGTTCTACTGTTA
>Ga0268252_1002029_pt1 | contig 10624 bp, 7 predicted proteins | sample AgamicMgSfrz_FD_200244 | JGI IMG/M metagenome (GOLD analysis project Ga0268252, IMG submission 200244) | Agave microbial communities from Guanajuato, Mexico - Mg.Sf.rz (v2) (version 3) | ecosystem: Host-associated > Plants > Phyllosphere > Phylloplane/Leaf | place: Guanajuato, Mexico | collected... | reverse complement strand
AAACTTCAAGTCGTTATTATGCTTTCTGATGCTGTTGGTTTAGGTGTATTTACAGCTATTGGTGCAAATGCAGCAATGTCACATCACGTTGACGCCTCGTTTTTAGTAGTTTCAATGGGCGTCATTACAGGTATTGGAGGCGGTATTTTGCGTGACATTTGCGCTCAAGATATCCCTTACGTATTCCGAAAAGAAATTTACGCAATCGCTTCTATCTTAGGAGCAATTAGCTTCCTAATCACACATGCAATGGGCGCGCACGTATTAGCCTTCTATGTTTGTTTATTAGTAACATTCGTTATTCGTGTCGTGACTGTAATATATAATGTACATTTCCCAGTTTTCTTTAAAACACACGCTAAGATTAATAAAGGCCATTAAGAGGATTCTACATAGAATTCTCTTAATTTATATACAATTCCATATACTGTAGAGTAATTTTGTATAACAATATATAATTACATTAGAATACAAAATTGAAAACGCTTTACAAACAGGGGGAAGAATGATGCTTGGGGTTTTTAAAAAAAATAAAACAAACACCAGTATAATTGAGTTAAGTAAAGGCCAACAAATAATATTTAATGTGCCTGCTAATTCTGAACTAAAAACTCAAATGGATATGCTACATATTTCGAAGGAAGATTTACAAATTGTAAAAGTATTACAGCCGTTTATTTATGAGGAAATAGATTGGATCACTGAAAAATTCTACACCAACATCACAAAACAACCTAATTTAATTGCCGTTATTGAACGCTACAGCTCTATTCCCAAATTAAAACAAACGTTAAAGACACATATTAAAGAATTGTTTAGCGGTAATATGTATGAAGATTTTATTGAACAACGTGCTAAAATTGCAAGAAGACATGTACAAATTGGTTTACATAGAAAATGGTATACTGCAGCCTATCAAGAATTATTCCGTTCCGTCATGAAGATTTTGCAAACTAAAATTTCAACAATAGAGGATTTTTCTTATTCTATAAATGTAATAAATAAATTATTTACATTAGAACAAGAACTTGTTATTGCGGCTTATGAATCCGAATATGAAAGAATTCAAAAAGAACATGAAAAAGAAAAAGAACTGACAGCTATGACGATTACACATATTGCAACAGAACTAGCAGCAGTATCTGAAAAAACAAGTTCTTCTATTCAACAGTTAACATCTAAATCAGAAAATATTGTAGGAATTGCAAAAACAGGTACATCATTAGCCACAACATCAGAAGAAAAGGCTAATAAAGGAAAAGAACAATTAAATCTGCAAAACAAACGTATGGAAAGCATTCAAACAAATATGGAAACTATCATTACTGATACTCGTGAACTTCTCGATATTTCTAATAAAATTAACGAAATCATTGATATCGTAAAATCAATCGCTGAGCAAACAAATTTACTAGCATTAAATGCTGCTATTGAATCTGCACGTGCTGGTGAATTCGGTAAAGGTTTTTCAGTCGTAGCGGGAGAAATTCGAAAGTTATCAGAGCAAACGAAAGAATCTATCTACAACGTTACAAAGCTCGTTGAAAAAACTAATAAACAAATTATCCACGTCTCTTCCTCCGTAGAACAAATTAGCTCTCTCGTATCTGAAGGGACAGATAGTATGCATGCGACAGATCAATATTTCCAAGAAATCGTAAAAGACATGTCTAACTCGAAAGAACAAAATAAAAAAATTGAAAATGAGTTAGAAACCATTTCACAAGTAATGAAAGGAATTCAAGACGATTCCTCAAAAATGGCTCTAACAGCTGATAGTTTACAGCTAGAACTTAATCGATAGGATAAGCTTATGTCAGTAGAATTTTTTCATCTCTGCTGACTCTTAGTCTTCATCTCCCATCCATAAAAAAAGAATCCAAACTGGATTCTTTTTATTTTCTGAAGAATATTTTTTGACAATACACATAACTCATATAAACACCAAAGCTTTGCAAAATAAACAAAGCTGGCACTATAGGGTTGTAATATATCATATCTACTTGGAAGAGTCTTAACAATACGTATCCACTAATTAACAATAAGAACAACATATATCCTTCGTTTTGTTGTTTCTTAATAAGGAAATGTAATAATGCTATAGCCATAAATAATGTTACCGTTATATATATAAGTTTTTCACATTTAAATAGAATAGAATTTACTCCCTCATCTGAAAACTGATTAATCACTGGTTTTAAAAGATTAAATCTTTCATCTTCAATCTCTTTTAATTTTTGATTAATGTGCTCTGATACACTTTGATTTTTCGTTATTTTTTCCTCACTTTGATTTTTCCCAATTAAAACAGATTGAACATACATCTCATTCGAAATCGTGTATTGGGACATTCCCATTGCCTTAATTCCGTAATTCACACAAAAATGAGCACTATAAAATAGAATTAGTATGCCTATCATCTTTAATAGCACTTTTTGTTTCGTTGCTGATTGAAAAAATTCAATTAACAACACATATACAGTGATAAAAATAGGAAGAAATAATCCCATTGGGAAAATCATATTGCTAAATGCAAAGAAGATTGCTGAAAACACCCACATATAAGGATGATCTAATCCTTTATATAAAAGTATGTAACAAGCAAAATAAAATAGAAATATTGCGAGCGATTCTTGTGTTAATAAGGAACTCATAAATATATTTGGGATATATAAAGCATAAAATACAGATGCAATACGACCACACTCTTCCCCAAAAATCATTGACGTAATGCGATAAATGAAGAATGCGGTCCCTGTACAAAATAAAACATTAAATAGCTGTAAAGCAAATACCGTATCACCAAATATACGAATAATAATCGATTCATAAATGATAAAAGGTAACTGAGCTACATTCCCTATGTTATTACCAATTGCAACCTGCTTTGCAGATTCATACATTGCTTTCATATCACCAATCATTGGAACATCTATAAATATAACCATACTAAGTCTCACAACTATAGATGTGCCTATAAGAAAAATAAGAAATTGTTTATCTGTAAAACGATATTGTAAAATCGATGTTACTAACAAAATAAGGATAATAAAAATTACTAATATAATTGTTAAACTCATTGTACTTCCTTCAAAAAATTGCTTACTCGTTTCAAATGCTGACCAGCAACTATAAATAAAAAATGCGAGCATCGTACCAACCATTATTTTACTGAAGAAAGATGAAAAATTTGTTTGTATATGATTCATATGTCCATTGCACCTCTATTTCCATTCATAACACAACGATTCTATCATGAATGGGCACACAGCTGATAGGGAATTTATATAACAAATATGTATTCTTCACTTTTCACTTGCAATGTAAGCGAATCCTCTTTTACACTACATTTTAGACAAAATAAATTTTCTTTCAGTTGCATGAATATACTTGCAGAAGTATTCCTCCCCCTCTATCCATACCTTTTACTCATTTGAATATCTGGTAAAATCCAATAGGAACTAATACTCCTTTTATGTCATAAAGAACATGTCACTCTGATTGAAAACGTAACCTAGGGGCTGATTATATGGAAAAGAAATTTATGAGAGAATCAAAAGCAATTAAAACAACACGTGTTTTCCCAAACGATTTGAACAATCATCAAACTTTATTCGGTGGAAAATTATTAGCGGAAATTGATAGTATTGCTTCTATTGCAGCTGCCAGACATAGCAGAAAGCATTGCGTTACAGCATCTATTGATTCTGTTAATTTTTTAACACCAATTCAACAAGCTGATTCTGTTTGTTACGAAGCGTTTGTTTGTTATACTGGTAAATCATCTATGGAAGTATTTGTGAAGGTTATCGCAGAAAGCTTATTATTAGGAGAACGTCGCATCGCTGCTACTTGCTTTATTACATTCGTAGCTCTAAAAGATGGGGAACCTTCTTCGGTTCCGCAAGTACTGCCAGAAACTGAAGAAGAACATTGGTTGCACAAAACTGGTCTAGAACGTGCAGAAGACCGAAAAAAAGGACGTCTAAAAAGTAAAGAAATGGCTGAAGTACTAACTTTAAATAAACCTTGGAGCGTATAAAAAACAATTTCCTTCTGAGCGAATATGTAGTATATATATTCGCTCATTGCTTTGTAAACAATTCAAACATCCACTACGATTTTTATAGTCAACCCTTAACATATATATATCTATCTTAACTACGCATATCCATTCTTATTTTCTTTTTTATACAATTTATTTTATATTTATTTCTATACAAGCAATAGTTGATTTACAAAGTTTATGTAAGGTACACTTATACTCGTAATTAACAAATGAAGGTGATGATTTATTGCTCATATAAAAAACTATACCTTCAAAACTGTATATAAAATGTATTTTATTATACTAAAATTATTCACACTTCAAATGTATTTTTATATGGAGCCAAATAATTATCTCTAATAAGGGTTCTTAATACGATATAAATGATATTTTCATTAAATCGTATTACTTTAATGAAAAGGTGAAATCATGCAAAAATCAATTATTTCTAATATCTTTTATAAAATACTGCTCAATACATTTAATATTATACTCCCAATCTTAGTTGGTCCTTACGCGTATCGAATGCTAGGAGCCAATTCAATAGGAACTGTTAACTATGCTGAAACTATTTTTAATTATTTTTTCATATTCGCAGTATTTGGTGTATATCAATACGGACTACGTGAAATGAGTTTAATAAAAAATGATAAAAGTAAAGTTTCTAAGTTATTTACAAGTCTTTATGTAATTAACTTTACGACTAGTATTTTGGCCTTACTATCCTTTTTACTCTTTAGTTACATTGGATACGGTAACGAAAACTTATTCCCTGTCCTTCTAATCTTCGGCTTCAATTTCATTTCAAATATATTTTATGTGGAGTGGTTCAATGAAGCATATGAAAATTATGATTTCATTACTAAAAAAACAATTGTTGTTCGACTTATCTATGTTGGACTTCTTTTCTCTCTAGTTCATGGAGTGAATGATTATAAAACATTTGCCTGCTTATTAGTGCTATCAACATTCTTAAATCATTTTATTAGTTTTATATATGTGAAACGCCAAGTTAAATTTGATTTTTCTAACTTAACGATTATTCCACATTTAAAACCCTTAGTATTAGTCGTTATTTTTTCAAATGCCAATATTTTATATACACAATTAGATCGACTTGTCTTAGGCGCATACGCAGGAAAAATAGAAGTCGCTTTCTATGTTATGGCTTTCCAAATTATGACTATCATCAATACACTTATGTTAAGTGTTGTACAAGTCACGATTCCAAGGCTTTCGTATTTATCTGGAAACGCAGCTGAAAATGAATATGAATATTTATTAAATAGAATTTCAAAGGTATATTTCATTACCTTATTTCCTGCGGCAATCGGTCTAATGCTCATTGCCCATAAGGCCGTCATTATTTATGGTGGAAAGGAATTCGCTCCCGCTGGTAATACTTTAATTATTTTTGCTTTTTATATGATCACAGTAGGTATTGAGTCTATCTTATCGAATCAAATTATTTATGTGAAAAAGAAAGAAAATATTTTGGTGCGCTTTTTATTTATTTGTGGATTCGTCAACTTAGCATCCAATATCGCATTAATATTTTTCGATATACTCACTCCCACAACAGCAATTTTCACAACAACCATTGCAAACATTGGATTAATTACTCTCGAATATATATATATAAAAAAGAAATTAAAAGTGAATTATACATTGTTTGATATTCAAAAACTTAAATACCTATTTTATTCTCTAACATTTTTACCAATAGCGTTTATTATAAAAAAGTTAGTCTCTGGACAAATCATACAATTCGCCCTAGTAATATTGATATGCGGATCAACATACATTCTTATCTTATTTGTAACAAAAGATGAGATTCTATTAGCTCTACTAGGAAAGCTACAAGCACGATTCAAAAAGGTGTAAACGCAACCTCTTAAAGGAGCTGTTAAAATTGAAATTTTCTTTGATTATGGCCACTTGTGGTAGACGTGATGATATTCTATATCTACTAAAGTCACTTAAACAACAAACTTATAAAAACTTCGAACTTATTGTAGTAGATCAAAATGACATTCCAATCTCTGAGCTCTTTGAGGAATATACCAATAATTTTTCTATTAACTATATTTATACACCTATTAAAGGCCTATCTCGCGCAAGAAATATCGGCTTACAAGTAGCTGATGGCGATGTTATTGCTTTTCCAGATGATGATTGTATTTACGAAACGAATGTCTTAGAGAGCATAGTAGCAACGTTTAACTCAAATGCACATATTCAATTTATATCGACAAACACTACAAACGTTGAAAAAACAGGATCTTTAATACATGCGCCTGATAAAGATATCATTCTAAATAATAAGTATGGATTCATGGGCCCCTCTTTCGCTCTGTTTTTTACAAAACAATTTGTACAAGACGTTGGCACATTTAATGAAGATTTAGGTGTTGGATCTGGAACAATTTATGGCGCCGGTGAAGAGACTGATTTCGTACTACGAGGTATGAAAAAAAATTATATAGGTTTATTTAGAAAAAATCTTTTCGTGTACCATCCTGTAAAAGAGGATACTATAGATGAACAATCATTAAACAGAGCTATTTCTTACGCTGGTGGTTTTGGTAAAGTTATTCGTTTACATTATGGATTTCCTTACCTTGTACGTGCAGTCGTTGCCGCTACATTCCGCATGATGCAAAATATATTTAACAATAAACGTAAATTCCATGCAAATCGGGTAAGAGGCATTATCCGTGGATACTTTAAATAATTTTTATTTCCCCTAAAAAAGGTGCAATCATTTTTAATAAACTGATTGTACCTTCTATTTATCTATCTTTCTATTATAGACAAAATAGTCTTTTCTAACCCTTCACGCTACGACGTTTTTGGTACTTCTCCAATAAATCTCTCATACTTATCACCATCATATATATTTTTTTCAAAATAATGAAACATAATTTTTGAAAAAATATACATTTTGAAATGATAGCATTATACGAAAGAATTTAGTATCATGATTCAAGATACTATTTCAAGTTGGACGGAGGATATTATGAGCTTATTAACAGTCGAAAAACTAGGACATACATTTGGCGATCGTACATTATTTAAAGATGTATCTATGCGATTACTAGCGGGTGAGCACGTTGGATTAGTTGGTGCAAATGGTGTTGGTAAATCAACATTTATGAATATTATTACTGGTCAACTTATCCATGATGAGGGCCGTGTAGAATGGACACCTGGTACAAATTACGGTTACTTAGATCAACATACAATTTTAACACCCGGTCGCACAATTCGTGATGTATTAGCCGATGCATTTCTACCTCTATTTCAAAAAGAAAAAGCTTTAAATGAAGTTACAGAAAAAATGGGCACTGCTACACCAGAAGAATTAGAGGAACTTCTTGAGCAAATGGCAGAAATACAAGATGCTCTTGAAGCAGGTGGTTTCTATTTATTAGATATGAAAATTGAGGAAGCAGCTCGTGGTCTTGGAATTGATGCAATCGGTTTAGATCGTGATGTTGCTGCATTAAGTGGTGGACAACGTACAAAAGTATTACTTGCAAAGTTACTACTTGAACAACCAGAAGTATTACTATTAGACGAACCTACCAACTATCTAGACGTTGAACATATTCATTGGTTAACAAGTTATTTAAAAGAATATCCACATGCCTTCCTATTAATTTCCCATGATACGGAATTTATGAATAAATGTGTTGATGTTATTTTCCATCTAGAATTCACAAAAATGACGCGTTATACAGCGACATATGAAAAATTCCTAGAGCTAGCGGAAATCAATAAAAATCAGCATATAAACGCTTATGAAAAACAACGCGAATTTATTAAAAAGCAAGAAGACTTTATTGCGAAGAACAAAGCTCGTTATTCAACGACGGGTCGTGCAAAGAGTCGTCAAAAACAACTTGATCGCATGGAGCGTATTGATCGTCCTGAAACAGCAATTAAGCCAGAATTCTCTTTCAAAGAGTGTCGCGCAAGTAGTCGTTTCGTCTTTGAAGGTGAAGATGTAGAAATCGGATATACACATCCATTATTACCAAAATTAACGATGACAATTGAACGCGGTGAAAAAATTGCAATTGTTGGATGTAATGGTGTTGGTAAATCAACATTACTAAAAACAATTTTAGGCAAGATTAAACCATTAAGTGGTAAAACAAGCCTTGGTGATTTCCTAACGCCATCATACTTCGAACAAGAAGTAAAAGCTGATAATATAACACCGATTGATGACGTGTGGAATACATTTCCTAGCATGGATCAACATCAAATCCGTGCAATGTTAGCAAAATGTGGTTTGAAAAATGAACATATCTCTCGCCCTCTAAATCAATTAAGTGGTGGTGAACAGGCAAAGGTTCGTTTATGTAAACTAATGGGAGAAGAAAGCAACTGGCTACTATTTGATGAGCCAACAAACCACCTTGATGTTACAGCAAAAGAAGAGCTTAAGAAAGCTATGAAAGCATATAAAGGAACGATTCTACTTGTATGTCACGAACCAGACTTTTATGAAGATTGGATAACAAAAGTTTGGGACGTAGAAGAATGGTCTCAACAAAACTCTTAATTTCTTAAAACAAGCCCTATGCAGACCAAGTTAAGTTTGCATAGGGCCATTTTCATTGAAATAACTTATAAAATTCATTAAGGAGTTTAAACATATAATGCAAAATACATTTTCTCTAAAAGCCAATGCATTTTTTGTAAAGTGTTTATTACTACTATGCCTATTTATTTATGCAGCCATAACATGGTATTCCATATCCATAATCGGAAGTACTTCCGGTCCTCGTTTCCTTGCTATAGTCCCGCCCCTTATTATAGGTTTACTCCTTTTACTTATTGGTTACATTGCGAATAAATATATGTCAAAAATAGTATTTACTATTTCACTTATTACTTTAGCTTTTTCGATTCGATTGATCTGGATTCTCAATATTCCAACCCCTATCGAATCTGACTTTGCAATGATGTACTATAGCGCAGTCCAAGCCGCTAAAGGCGACTTTAGTTTTGCTCAAAATACATACTATACTTCATGGGTGTATCAACTTGGTTTTACAATGTATCAAGCTTTTATTATAAAATTATTCGGAGAATCCCCTACACTGCTGAAGATTTTAAATGTTGCATATTGTACAGGAACAACATTACTGGTTTACATGATTACTTCAAAGGTATTTAATGAATGGTCTGGACGTATTGCAGGTGTAATATACTCGCTATATATCCCAAGCATTATAATGAGCTCTGTATTAACAAATCAACACCTTGCTACCTTCTTCTTTTACCTTGGTTTTTATATATTAATTACAAAGGGATTAAGCCATAAATATATGTGGATTTTTATAGGAATCTTCCTATCTCTAGGAGATATCATCCGTCCACTCGGTGCCTTAATTTTGATTGCCGTAACTATTTATACCTTTTTACAAGGAATATTAGGAAAATCAAAACAGAGTGTTTTCCATTCTATAAAAAAACTTGTTGGTATTTTCATCATTTTTTACCTTGTACATTATATTATTAGCTACATACTTATATCCACCGGTGTTACACAATATCCGCTCTCTAATCGTGATCCGCTCTGGAAATTCACAGTAGGGTTTAATCATGACACAAAAGGCGGTTATTCTGAGGAAGATGCAGAATATATTACATCCATTGAAATTGGTGAGGAACGGACAGTCGCTGAAAAAAAACTTATTCAAGAACGCATAGCTGATCCGAAAAAAGTTTTATCTTTATTTAAAGACAAGTTCATACTTATGTGGGCCGATTACGATTCAGCTCCGATGTGGAGTTTATTTGGATTAGAAAATAAAGACAATGATATAATCACATTAAAAGACAACCTTATAAAATACGAAAGATATATTTATGTTACCACCTTGCTATTTGGTATACTGTCACTTCTTTATCTTATAATAACTAAACAAAATGAAACTCCTTATACATTATTTTTACTACTAATAATTGGTTATGTAGCTATTCATTTCTTAATCGAATATCAAACAAGATATCGTTATTTCATCGTTCCTAGCTTTACGATTATTCAAAGCTATGGATTGTATATATGTCATATCCTAATAACAAAAAGAAACTCAATACAAGGTTTAAAATAAAAAGATTATTGAACTTTATATACACAATACAGATTATCTTATCGAATAATATAAAAGTACACCAAACATGCACAATGCCATATCAGCCCTTTGAAATATTCACGTAATAACACCCTTACATGATTTACAACAATATAAGGAAGCAGTATTCGTTCATTAATAAAAAAGGTAACAATGAAAACTATCATTGTTACCTTTTTATATTGTAATACCCCATAAGTCGTAAGCGAAATTCTTTTAAATTTGGATGTTCCTCTAAATTAGATAACATCCCTTGAATGACCGGGATCCTTGGATTTTGCAATCTCATTTCTGCCTCCAAAACATCTAATGTAACAAGCAATTCCTCATCTTCTAGTTGATCAGCTAATGTGCGTTTAAAAACAATAATTTCTTTTAAAAAGTGTTCCTTAACCTGCTCCTTAATAAGCTCTGATTTGCAAAG
>Ga0268252_1002027_pt1 | contig 10629 bp, 10 predicted proteins | sample AgamicMgSfrz_FD_200244 | JGI IMG/M metagenome (GOLD analysis project Ga0268252, IMG submission 200244) | Agave microbial communities from Guanajuato, Mexico - Mg.Sf.rz (v2) (version 3) | ecosystem: Host-associated > Plants > Phyllosphere > Phylloplane/Leaf | place: Guanajuato, Mexico | collected... | reverse complement strand
GAAATCAAAATAAACATCGCCAATGCATAAGTCGCAAGTGGCAAAGTTACATGAAATTTTACGTTGTCTCGTTTATAATACACAAACGAAAGGATTCCGTAAAGAGCAAATCCAGAAAATAAGAATACAGAATAACCATTTATCTCAAAAATTGCTTTTATCCATAATTGAGTTAAGACAAAACTTGTGAAGAGAGTCGCTCGCTGTGCATTAAAGTATAATTCTTTTTTTATAAATGCTAATAGTAAAAATACATGTTGTACCAGGATTCCAGTAGCAAGTAGTTCTCCATGTTGTTGTGAGAAGAAATAAGTCACTATCATTGCGAAATGAAGTAAAGCCCCGCTTACAAAATATAAATAAAGATACTTCTTAAATAATGAAAACTGTAGAAGCAGAATAAAGAATAATACTTCATATCCAACGAACACATAAGCGTTAGGGTGCTGACTTTCTACTAGAAAAGGAACTAAAAATCCTGCAACTGCGGAGATAATAGCAATAGGCTGAGAATCTTCTTTTCCTGATAAATAAATTCCTAATAGTACCCATACCACATTTAGAATAAAGGATACAGTAGGACCTACTAGGTGGTAGAGCATATGAGCGGCAAAGGTAGATAAAATAAGAATAACAATTGAACCACCTAGTAACACTTGACCTAAAGCCTGACGTTCTTTTCTTAATTGCCTGTTACCAAAGAAAAGGAAAACTCCAGCTACTATGTAGCCAATAATTACTTTAACAGGCGCAGTGATAAATCCGCTGTCTCCAGCTGCTTTGAATCCCCATAATACTCCTAAAATGAGAACGAATATAAATATACGAGGTAACCATACTTGACCAATTAACTTCTCATAATCCACTTTTTCTTTCTTTTCATGTAGTTTTGAAGAATAAGAGGAGGATTCTGTTTCTTTTTTACTTGTAGCTACAACAGAATTGAGAGGCACATTTGCTTGCTCTTTTTGTTCATGTCTGTTTTCCTTAACCACAGGCATTGGTTTTTTGACTTCTTGGGAAGGAGAAGGAGAGCCATCTAATAATATTTTAGTGTTAAGATAAATAACTTTCTCTTCCAGTTTTTTTACCCGGTTTTCTAGTTCTTCTATCCTTTTATCTTCGGACATAATTAAACCACCAACTTTCTATAAAAATAAACTGACATACTGTTTCCTAAAATATCGAAAAAACTGAGTAAAAGGTGAGGTATTTCCATATTTATCTAACTAATACCTTAGTTAATACACTAAAGTCTAATAAATTATAAAAAAACACCTACCTTTTAACAACTAATAAGGTAGGCGCACATATTATCTACTCAACTCTTCATTTTTGCTCTTCTCGTTAGCGGTTAATTTCTTCTCGCTCAAAGATGTTTCTAAGTGTTTATTAAATGTTCGTTTAGCTTGTGACATTTTTCTAGTTAACTTCTCAGAGACACCAGGGAACGTTTTATCAAAATTTTTCTTTAGTTTGTTGCTAATGTTAGATGTAGCTCGTGCTACCACAACAGACCAACCTTTTTCAGCGGAAGATTCTTTCTTTTCTACCGTATTCGTGTGTAGAACAGTCTTCTTTACCGCTTGTTTCACTTTAGAAATGAAGGAGGTAGATTTCTTTTCTACTTCTTTATCAACTTTTATATCCTCTTTAACAGAAGTTTTCATTTCTTCTGCTGTTATGTCCTTAGGAACTGTAAGTCGTTCATTTAAGGTAGCTGGTTTTGTAATTAAATCTTTTGTTGTTTTAAGAGCAGCAGACAAGTAGGATTTTTTTGTTTCCCATTTTGCTTTTCGTTCTTCTTTTGTTCTAGCATCCTCAACTAACAAAGCATTATTAACTTTAGTTACGCGTTCTTCATAAGAAAGGCTGTTATCAAATTTATGTCCTTTTTCTCCCAACCTAAATTCTTCTTGAATAAGAACTTTTTCTTCAGGTGATAATTCTCCATTTACAAACTTGCGAAACATATCATTTAGATTGCTTCTCTCTTGCTTTGCTTGGATAATTTTCTCTCCTGCTTTTGATAACTGTTTATTATGTTTGGTATGTAGTCCAACAATCTCTTCGTTGTGTTCTTTCTTTAGGTTAAATACCTCCAATGTATGCCCAATTTGTACCTGTTGAATTTTTTCTTTAGACTTATCTAGAGCTTCAGAGTACATGGAAATTCGCTTAGTGTGAGAAAGAACAGTTGTATTTAACTCTTTTTTCTCTTCTTGTAGACGAGCAATGTTCTCTTGAGCTTGACTAATTCTATCAGTCAATTCTGCATTTTTACCTTTTAATCGTTGATAACTGCTAATGGTTTTCTTTGGAATAGGAGCTTCTTGTGTATCATTTTCAATTGCTGGTTCCTCTTTTTTCTTACTATTTTGCTTGTCAGTTTTATCAGAGTTAACGGAGTTCTCGGGTTCTTCTACCTGAGGACCACCCTTATCTTTATTTGCTTCATCTAATTCTGTGCCTTTATCATTTTTCTTCGAGTTATCATCTGTGACAGTTGGTTCTTCAGGTACTTGAACATTTTCATTAGTAACTTCATCTTCTGTACAAACTGTATTTTCATCTACTTTTTCATTCTTTTTTTGTTTAAGATTTTTTAAAGCTTGACTAACAGCATCAATATGGGAATCGTCTTTCATCATATTTGTTGTATCTAGTTCCTTACTCATTTATTCACACCTCCATTTAAAAATTTGTATTGTGTGTCATACTTGCTATACCAGTTTATAAGTTTGATATATTCTAAAAAGAAAAGGAGATACACACGTATCTCCTTAAAGTTCTCTTCCGCTATCTTTTTCTTTAGAAACGGTTTTCGTATTTGTTTTTTCGTTTTCTAAATGCTTGTTAAAAGTCTCCTTCGTTTTACTCAAGCTATCTTTTACTGCGGAAGATACGTTTGATAATACGTTACTAAATTTGTTTTGTAGTCCCTTAGCTAATTTAGAACTAACATTTAAGGAAGCTCTAGCGGCTAAGACACCTAATTTATCATCCACGGTTGCTTGTTTTTTATCTATCATCGCATGCTTAATTACCGTAGTTTTAATACTTTTTGTAACTTGTTGTTTTAAGGTCTTTGCTTTTTTTACAAACCCCATTACTTTCTCTTTGCCTTTAGAGATATCTTGAGATACAGTTTCTTTCATAATGCCTGTAGTCATTGATGTAGGTATAGCTACTTTTTGGTTAAAAGAATTTTTGGTCTCCTTTGCTTTATCTTTAGTAGAAGTAACAATTTTCTCGTTCAGAGCCTTGGTGTTTTCGATAGTAGGGCTAATAACCTTGTCATTAAAGGCTTTACCTTTTTCAGAGGCTTTCTCTTTAAGTGGATTGAAAGCCAATTCGTCAGCAGTCTTTGCTACTGCTTTTGAAACGTTCTTAACCACATTAAGTTTGTTTTCCCATTTCTGAGAGCGGTCAACTGCACTATTCATCTTCTCAATGTCTATAGCTGCATTAATATTGTTTTTTCGGACCTCTAAAGACTCCGTTCTATCAAATGTATGACCCTGCTGAGACAACTGATATTCTTGCTTAAGTAGTTTAGCTTTTTCTTTTAAATCTACATTATGTAATTCTTGCTTATATCTTTGTTCTAAGTTATTCTTTCTATCGCTTGTAGCAGTATTTTGAGCTTGTTTTTCTTGTTTTGCTTCAGCAAGTTTTTGTTCAACTGCTTCATGTCCGCCAATTAGTTCAAATGCCTCTTTTAAAGTTTGATATTCAATACTCATCTTTTTAGTTTCCTGCCTAAATTGTTCATTTCGCATAAATGATTTAGATAATGTAGAATTCAGTGTATCAGCATAATGGGCGTTTTGTTTTTTAAGCTCTTCGTTTTTGGTTTTTAACCTTTGATAACTAGAAACAGGTTGTTTACTTTCTTTCTCCATGTAACACCTCCGTTTTTTAAATTTCACATATTATAATACAGATTCTGTTTTTTAGAATAAATTAGTTGCTAAAAGCCATTTCTAATTCATCAAACATAGATATATAACCTAAAACTTCATCAGTCATTTCAGCAGAAATAACTAATACAAAATCAAGAAGAGTGTCATACACTTCGTAAGGTTGTAATTCAGTTTCATCTACTTTAACCCCTAATTCTTCATGAACATCAAGGACGATATGAGTAGCCACATCTTCATCGTATTTAGTAAGTTCGGCAAAATTATAACTAAACTCAATGTCATCTATTGAAAGACCCAGTCTTCTATCTAGAGCTTCTATAACAGTAGCAGCAACAACTTGCTGGTATTCATCCCATTTAGTAGCGTACTGAAATTTTTCTTCAGCAGACATTTTATCGAAATTTTTCACTTTTTTATTTTCAAAACTCATAGTTAAACACCCTTTCTTTTAAAAAACAAGGTGATTCTCTTACAGATAAAGAGAACGATTTAAGTATAAACAGGGACTAATAAATTAATCCTCTAAAAGATGGGGCTTTTCAATGTTAATACGGTAATCAAATCGACGTAAGAAGTATTCTAAAACTTCTCTAACTGTAGGGAAGATTCCGTACTCGTCACCTGGTAAGTAATCCATTTTTATATTAAGCACTTCGTGGATATCAATAAGCATATGGCTAGTTGTAATACTGTCTCCAAGTGTAATATCCGCTAATTTATCATCAGTGTTTATGGAATTAGGGTTCTTTCCACTTTTTTTGAATCGTTCACCATAAGCTACTGTGAATGTTTCTAAAACTATTAGTAGATTGTTTTTTTGAATAAGCAATTCATCTTCTGTAACTTCTGGTTCATTATTATTTGTAAAAATATCGTTTGAGCTCATGTTATATACGCAAGGATAAACCTCGCTTCACCTCCTAAGTAAAATAAGCAATTTCTGTGTTCCTTTTTCCAATATGTTGGATAGCGGCTATAGTTAACATCATTTAGATTGTTATAATCTAAATTCAATTTTTGTGTGAATAATCTTTGTTTTCTTTCTGAAAAGCAGTTAAAGTACCTATATAGTCACTATATAAGAAATATATAAAACTTATATAGTTATGTTATATAAAATATATAGTTACTATATAAGTCTTGTGGAAATACTGAAAGATTATAGCTTGTTTTTTTACTTCTTTCAATAAAATGGTAAATTTTCGTTTATAATTTATCAGCTATTGAAAGGAGAAAAGTTTCATGAAAAAATTTAAGATGAGTTTAGCAGAAAAAAGACCAGATGTTTGGGAGATTTGGCATCCTACAAAAAACGGGGAAACTAAACCGAATGAAGTTGCTAAGAGTTCTAAAACAAAGTATTGGTTTTTATGTACAGAGAATCACGAATGGGATACAGCTGCTTATAATATTTCTGATGGAACAGGATGTCCAACGTGCGCAGGGAAGATAGTAACAATTAAAAACTGTCTAGCTACTGTTAAACCAGAGATTGCCAAGCAATGGCACCCTGAAAAAAATGGTCTTGTTACACCCTACGATGTAACTGCGCACACAAATAAGAAGTATTGGTGGGTCTGTCCTAGAGGACATGATTATCCAGCATCACCAAACGCTAGAAAAAATGCCTATTCCGGGTGTATCAAGTGCACAAGAGAACTTCAAACTTCTTTTCCTGAACAATCTGTTTTTTATTACATTAAAAAGGTATTTCCAGATGCTGAGAATGGTTATATGATACAAGCCAAGGATAAAAAGCAATACGAAGTAGATATCTTTATACCTAGTTTAAACTTGGGAATTGAATATGATGGTGTTTTTCATGGGAAAGGTAAAGGGAAGATAAGAGATGAACAAAAAAATAAATCGTTAGATGAAATTGGAATAAAACTAGTTCGTCTGAGGGAGGGAAGCCTTCCAATTTTAAAAGCTTACAATTCGACTGAAATCTCTTTGCTTAATGACTCTATCTCAGAGATTAATCAAGCTATTGATAAATTGTTTGGATATATACTAAATAATTTTGTTTTGGACAGCGGAAAAATTAATATGGTTTCTAAATTAGAAGTTAATATTGAAACAGATAGAGTAAATATTATGGATAACTATATTTGTACAATTAAAAAGAATAGTTTAGCTGAAAAGTTTCCACAAATAGCTTCAGAGTGGCATCCAACAAAAAATCAAAACTTAAAACCTGAATACTTTACACCATATACAACTAAAAAAGTCTGGTGGCAGTGTAAAGTTAATTCAGAACACGAATGGACTACTGCGATTTCTAACCGTACTATAGGGGGGAATGGTTGCAAGTATTGTGCGGGTCAAGCTGTGACTTCTGAAACGTGCTTAGCTAGCAGATATCCAAATATTGCAATTCAATGGGATTTTACAACCAATGGTGAAAAAACACCATTGAATTTTATGCCTGGCTCTCATGAGGTTGTATGGTGGATTTGTGCAAAAGAACATTCATACGATATGCCAATAAATAAAAAGGTTAGTTCTGGTTTAAACTGTCCTATATGTACAGGCAAAAGAGTTAGTATTGAAAACTGTTTAGCAACCGTTAATCCTGAATTAGCAAAAGAGTGGCACCCAACTAAAAATGGTCAAAAAACTCCTATGGACTTTACAGCAGGCTCTTCAACGAGTGAGTTTTGGTGGAGATGTAAAGACAATCCAGAACATGAATGGAAGTGCACTATTTATAAAAGACACAAACGGAATTTTGGATGTCCTTACTGTAGTGGTAAAAGAGTAACTAATGAGAACAGTTTATTGACATTAAATCCAGCATTAGCAAAGGAATGGCATCCATCTAAAAACCATCCTTTAACTCCCCAAACAGTAAGTTCAAATTCAAATAGAAAAGTTTGGTGGAAGTGTAATAAGTGTACATTTGAATGGGAAGCAGTAATTAACTCTCGAAACAACAATGGCAAAGTCAGTGGGGCTTGTTCCAATTGTTCTAATAGAAAGGCGAGTCCTCAAAATAATTTATCTACTCAATGTCCAGTAATAGTAGTCGACTGGGATTATAGTAAAAATTCCAAGCATCCAGAGGAATTTGTAAAAGGAAGTAGTAAAAAAGTATGGTGGTTATGTAAACACAGTCATGAAGAAGAGGAACAAATTCGTTATCGAGTAAGGAGGAATGGTTGTAAAAAGTGTAAGAAATTAAAATTGTGAAATAAAAAAGCTATGCTAAATAAATCTTTAGCATAGCTTTTTGTTATTCATCTTCTCCTAACATTTCCTCGACAGTTATCTCTTGGGAAGCCAAAGCCAGCAATCGTTTATCTTTATAGTATCTTTGCTGTTTATCCATAAATCCATTTCTGTTATCTGAGATAATTAATATTGTTTCGTCAGGTAACCTTCGAACTTCATCTGGCGTTAATAACTCCCTTTTTTGTGCTGATACACTATAAGAGTTATCTTTTTTTTGACTAAAAGAAGTTGAAACATTTTTAATTTCTTTGAATCCTAATAATTTAGATGCATATTCAGCAGAATCATAACTTAAACCAGGTAAGAATGCCTTAGTCTTCAAGTTATCTAAAATTGTATTAGCGGCTTCGTTATATCTTTGTTTTAACTGATTTATACTTTGAATTCCGAGTGAGATACTCATATCTCTAGAACGGCAAATCGCTAATATAATATCTATGTTAGGAATAACACCTACGTTAGCAAACTCGTCCATTAGGAAGTAAATAGGGCAACCTTTACCCGTTTCTAAAAGGTGGTTCATTAATTGAGAATAAAAAGGCGACATAAGAGGCGACATAAATGCAGATTTATGTTCTGGTACCATTACATATAAATGCGTAGGTTGTTCTCTCAACATTTTAGGGTCAATTTCATTTAACGAAGTAATATCTTGTATAAGCGGGTCGGTAAACATTTGTAGACTTGTTGCTAATACTGTTTTAATAGAAGAAGCAGTCTTTTCACTTTCCGCAGATTGTAAGAAAATATTCATTTGTTGCTGAGCTTCTGGAGTAGAATCCTCAATTAATAGTTTTAAAGTTTCTAAATCATTTTCAGTAATTAACTCAAGTGCCTTAGCTACAGTATTTTCAGGAGCATCTAATTCATAAACAAACAACATAAACGCCACAAGTAAAGGAGTAGCCATATTAGTCCATTCACTTCCCCCAGCTTTTGTACCGGTCATTTGCTCAATGGCAGCATTACCATTAGCAAGTAATACTTGGGCAAGTTCTCTTACCTCAGAAGCATTTCTACATAATGCTAAAGGATTGTACTTCATTGTTTTACTTTTAAATGGACTAAACGCAATAACATTCTTCCCTTGGTTAAGAGCATGCTGAGCTGTTTTCATATAAAGTTCACCCTTTGGGTCCGTCACAACTACAGAAGCATGAGCGGGTAACTGTAAAAGACTGGGAATGAAGAAACTTGCTGACTTACCGCTCCCGGTGCTCCCGCACAAGAGATAGTGTTCGAAGGATTTCTTTTCTGATAATCTAAATTTTTGACTAATTGGTAATCCATCAGTTCCTAAAAAATCTTTAAACTCACTTTGTTTTGCAAACTTAGAAGTAGCCACATTGTCTTTTCCACTAGCTAACACTTCTTCTGCAACACCTTTTTTCTGTAAAATACTATAAGCTATAGCCGCCTGAATAATAAGTAACACAATAAATATTCCAAAAAATCCAAGGATATGTCCTGTTTCTCCAGAAATAGCACTATTAACAGCTTCAAAAAATGAAAAAACTAAATTACTGATAAAAGCCGCTAGAAAAATCATTATACCTAAACTAAATCCAATGATGATTTTTTTCATAACCATCACCACTTTCCGTTCAAAAAAGGAAAACAGACAAGTATTAATTACCTGTCTTAATCATTGAATTCTCTATCTCCACGGTCTTTATTACGTTCATAACCATATTCATAATCAATACTTCTATCCATTCCTTTTACACGTTTTTTTATTAACCGGTTAAAAGATAGATTAGTATTTGCTGCTTTGTCAGCGAAAGTCACTAGGTTTCTAACTTTACTCTGAACAAACTGACCGACTGTTGTCTCAACTTGTTCGCCTTTACGTTTAAAAGTAAAGGGCTGCTTTGCTGTTTCAGAACTCATTGATTGTTCATATTGAGTGAAGTAAGAAATAGCACTCTTATTGGGACTCTTTGAAATTCCGAATTGAGCTTCATTAAATTGCTGTTTTGTCTTGGAAGCCTTAATGACACGTTTAACAGCATCTTTTGCTTCAGAGCTAGGCTCATAATCCATTAAAGCTTGCTGAATACGTGTTCGTCCATCTACTTTATAACTCATAATAAACACCTCACTTGCTAAAAAAACTAAACGTATTAATTTGTATTTTCATAGATATATAGCAACAGGTCAGCCACAGTAGGGAATTGATGAAATTCCTGTAACGGTGCATGGATGACTGATACATTAAAGATTGAAAATAATTGTAAGACTAGTCGTCCGAACATAAACCTGTCCGAATGGAACAACTCAGCAGTAGAGTCTTCAAAACGTATATTGTTGGGGTTATTGTTTGTGTACACTTCATAATAGAAGATAAATATATTAGCGATTCGTAAAAACTTATCTTTATCTTCGACTGTAATATCATAACCGTTAAAACCTGCCATTGGATTAGGTTCACTCCTCTTTTAATTAATTCAATATTATTTGCAATGATAATAAACACTAAATGTAAAAAAGCAAGAAATTTTCCTAACTTTTTCTAATTAAGCTAACGTATAGTACGGTCGTTAGATAAATCATTTTAAGAGATAAATAAAACACGGGAATATGGAATATTTCCCCGTTTACAAGAAATTGAGATATAGTTATAAAAAGGAGGGATATGTATGTTGATATGGATTACATTAGTAGCTGTCTTATTAGGTATAGGTATCTTATTTGACGGATACGTAAAGCGGAAACAGAATCAACTAAATATGGAGCAACATGAGGATGTAAACAACGCACACATAAACGATGCTTATGCAGAAGCGAATTTGCATAACATGAGAGAACAAAATCAAACGAACGGGTTATTGTAAGTCTTTCAGAAGAAAGGCTTATCTTTTTTACATAAGGTTTAATAACGGGTAAGCTACGAAAACAGGAAATAGCGGCTTGGAACGAAGTTAAGAAATATTCAGGTAGTAATAAGCACACACCAAGTACATAACAAAAATCCTGTATTTACGTTTCGTTTTTAGAGGAGAACGTAAATACAGGATTCGTTTATTTCAATACATATTGACTTAGATATTTATTATAATTAGCGGTAACATACAACAGTATTTTTAAAGGGTTTTTTTATCAGCTTTCTGTTTTAATTCAATTTCCAAATTTAAAGCATCGAGTATCTTTAAAAGGGTTTCCAATGTGTAATTTTTGCTGCTGGTAACTCGCTGTATTTGAGTATGGCTTATTCCTTCTATTTGGTCAGCAAGCTTGCGTAGAGACCATCCATCTATATTCATGTAGTGTTGTATATCTTTTCCTAAACGTTTTTTTTGGTAGTTCCACTGCATAATGATTCTTTTCATTTGAGTGTATCTTTTTATGATTCCCCATGTTCACATTTCCCCTCATTTTATCCTTATTAAAGATAACTACATATTTAAACTCATTCATGGCTTAGTAAAATTGAAGAAGCAAGCTTGGAAATTAATCCTAACCTGCTTCC
>Ga0268252_1002017_pt1 | contig 10661 bp, 7 predicted proteins | sample AgamicMgSfrz_FD_200244 | JGI IMG/M metagenome (GOLD analysis project Ga0268252, IMG submission 200244) | Agave microbial communities from Guanajuato, Mexico - Mg.Sf.rz (v2) (version 3) | ecosystem: Host-associated > Plants > Phyllosphere > Phylloplane/Leaf | place: Guanajuato, Mexico | collected... | reverse complement strand
CGCCTTCTACACCGAGTTCTACGGTTTTGAGCATCAGCACCCGGAATGGCTGGAGAAAGCCGTGTACGGGCTGGCTGAATGGCAGGCCGGTGCCCTGGCCGACGCGCAACTGATCGCCGTGCCGGGCTGCTACCCCACGGCGGCCCAGCTGGCACTGAAGCCGCTGCTCGACAACACCCTGCTGAATGCCGACCAGTGGCCGGTGATCAACGCCACCAGCGGCGTCAGCGGGGCCGGGCGCAAGGCCAGCCTGAAAAGCAGCGTCTGCGAAGTCAGCCTTCAGCCTTACGGCATTTTTAACCATCGCCACCACCCTGAAATTGTCGCCCACCTGGGGACGCCGGTGATCTTCACCCCGCACCTGGCCAACTTCCCGCGCGGCATTCTGGAAACCATCACCTGCCGCCTGAACCCGGGCGTGACGGCGCAGGATGTGGCGGAAGCGTTCCACAACGCCTACCACGACAAACCGCTGGTGCGGCTCTACCGTGAGGGCGTTCCGGCGCTGAAAGATGTGGTCGGGCTGCCGTTCTGCGACATCGGCTTTGCCGTGCAGGGCGAGCACCTGATTGTGGTCGCGACGGAAGACAACCTGCTGAAAGGGGCCTCCGCCCAGGCGGTGCAGTGCATGAACCTGCGCTTCGGCTTCCCGGAAACCCAGTCGCTGCTGTAATTCTCCGGCGTGGCCGGAAGGCGGCGTCTAAACATTTGAGTCAAGATTTCAACAGGGTGAGGCGTGAACATGATGAATCCGTTAATTATCAAACTGGGTGGCGTGCTGCTCGACAGCGAAGAGGCGCTGGAGCGCCTGTTTGGCGCCCTGGTGGCTTACCGTCAGGCGCACCAGCGCCCGCTGATCATTGTGCATGGCGGCGGCTTCCTGGTGGATGAGCTGATGAGAAAGCTCTCGCTGCCGGTAGTGAAAAAGCACGGCCTGCGCGTCACCCCCGCTGACCAGATCGACATCATCACCGGGGCGCTGGCGGGCACCGCCAACAAAACCCTGCTGGCGTGGGCTATCAAAAACAAGATTAACGCCGTGGGCCTGAGCCTGGCGGACGGCAACACCGTAAACGTGGCGCAATTTGATGAAGCGCTGGGCCACGTCGGCAAAGCCTTCCCCGGTTCCGCCACCCTGCTGAATACCCTGCTGGGCGCCGGCTACCTGCCGATCATCAGCTCCATCGGCATTACTGCCGGGGGCGAGCTGATGAACGTCAATGCGGACCAGGCGGCCACTGCGCTTGCTGAAACCCTGGGCGCTGACCTGATCCTGCTCTCCGACGTCAGCGGCATTCTGGACGGCAAAGGCCAGCGCATCGCGGAGATGACGGCAGAGAAAGCGGAACAGCTGATCGCGCAGGGCATCATCACCGACGGCATGGTCGTGAAAGTCAACGCCGCGCTGGACGCTGCCCGCACCCTCGGCCGCCCGGTGGATATCGCCAGCTGGCGTAACGCAGAGAAATTACCTGCCCTGTTTAACGGCGTGGCCATCGGCACACGCATCCTGGCGTAACCCAGGTTTTTTTACTGAATTTACTGAATCTGTATCAAGGACATCATCATGCAAACTAAAGGCATCAAGAAAATCGTTCTGGCTTACTCCGGCGGTCTGGACACCTCAGCCATCATTCCCTGGCTGAAAGAGAACTATGACTGCGAAGTGGTGGCCTTCGTCGCCGATATCGGCCAGGAGCGCAGCGATCTGGAAGGGATTGAGCAGAAAGCGCTGCGTACCGGTGCGTCTGAATGCCATGTGGTTGACCTGCGTGAAGAATTCATCAAAGACTATGTTTACCCGGTGCTGCAAACCGGCGCGCTGTACGAAGGCAGCTACCTGCTGGGCACCTCTATGGCGCGTCCGCTGATTGCGAAAGCGCAGGTAGAACTGGCGCTGAAAGTGGGCGCGGATGCCCTGTGCCACGGCGCAACCGGCAAAGGCAACGATCAGGTGCGTTTCGAAACCACCTACACCGCCCTGGCCCCGGAACTGAAAGTGGTGGCCCCGTGGCGTGAGTGGGATCTGCGCTCCCGTGAAGCGCTGCTGGCTTACCTGAAAGAGCGTGACATTCCGACCACCGCGTCGCTGGAGAAGATCTACAGCCGTGACGAAAACGCCTGGCACATCTCCACCGAAGGCGGCGTGCTGGAAAGCCCGTGGAATGCCGCGAACAAAGATTGCTGGGCCTGGACGGTTGACCCGGAAGAGGCGCCGGACACTGCCGAGCTGGTGACGGTCACCGTGGAAAAAGGCCGCGTGGTGGCGGTAAACGGCGACGCGCTCAGCCCGTATCAGTGCCTGGAAGCGCTGAACAAACTGGGTGTGAAACATGGCGTCGGCCGGATCGACATCGTGGAAAACCGTCTGGTCGGGATTAAATCCCGCGGCTGCTACGAAACCCCGGGGGGCACCATCATGATGGCGGCGCTGCGCGGCGTAGAACAGCTGGTGCTGGACCGTGACAGCTTCAAATGGCGTGAACAACTGGGCCACGAGATGTCCTACGTGGTGTATGACGGCCGCTGGTTCGCCCCGCTGCGCCAGTCCATCCAGGCCGCGGCAGAAGCGCTGGCTGAAGAGGTGAACGGTGAAGTGGTAGTGAAACTCTACAAAGGCACCGCGACGGCGATCCAGAAAAAATCCGCCAACAGCCTCTACTCAGAAGAGTTCGCGACCTTTGGTGAAGATGAAGTGTATGACCACAGCCACGCCGGCGGCTTCATCCGCCTGTTCTCGCTCTCTTCCCGTATTCGTGCGCTGAACGCGAAAAAGCAGTAATCGCCACGGGCCGCCCGGCGGCCCGGACAGGCACCCATTCTTATCAGGGCGCGGCACCGCGCCCTGTCAGTCACAGCATTCATCAGAAGGACGCACACTATGGCACTTTGGGGCGGGCGTTTTACCCAGGCAGCAGACCAACGTTTCAAACAACTCAATGACTCCCTGCGTTTCGATTACCGGCTGGCCGAACAGGATATCGTCGGCTCTGTCGCCTGGTCGAAGGCACTGGTCACGGTCAACGTGCTGACGCAGGCGGAGCAGCAGCGACTGGAGGAAGCGCTGATGTTTCTGCTGGACGAGGTGCGCGCCAACCCGGAAGCCATTGTCGAGAGCGACGCGGAAGACATCCATAGCTGGGTGGAGCAGAAACTGATCGACAAAGTGGGCGATCTCGGCAAGAAACTGCATACCGGCCGCAGCCGTAACGATCAGGTCGCGACCGATCTGAAGCTGTGGTGCAAGGCGCAGGTGGCGGAGCTGCTGCTGTCGCTCAAAAACCTGCAACAGGCGCTGGTGGTGACGGCAGAGGCGAATCAGGATGCGGTGATGCCGGGGTATACCCACCTGCAACGCGCACAGCCGGTGACCTTCGCCCACTGGTGCATGGCCTACGTTGAGATGCTGGCGCGGGATGAGAGCCGCCTGCGTGACACCCTGACGCGGCTGGACGTCAGCCCGCTGGGCTGTGGCGCGCTGGCCGGCACCGCTTACCCGATTGACCGGGAGCAACTGGCGGGCTGGCTCGGTTTTGCCTCTGCTACCCGTAACAGCCTGGACAGCGTCTCTGACCGTGACCATGTGCTGGAGCTGCTGTCGAATGCCGCCATCAGCATGGTGCACCTGTCGCGCTTTGCCGAAGACCTGATCTTCTTCAACACCGGCGAAGCGGGCTTTGTGGAGCTGTCTGACCGCGTGACCTCCGGCTCGTCATTGATGCCGCAGAAGAAAAACCCTGACGCGCTGGAGCTGATCCGCGGCAAAAGCGGCCGGGTACAGGGCGCACTGACCGGCATGATGATGACCATGAAAGGGCTGCCGCTGGCCTATAACAAGGACATGCAGGAAGATAAGGAAGGGCTGTTTGACGCGCTGGAAACCTGGTTTGACTGCCTGAACATGGCGGCGCTGGTGCTGGACGGCATTAAAGTGAAACGCGCCCGCACGCAGGAAGCGGCGGAGCAAGGGTACGCCAATGCCACGGAGCTGGCGGATTATCTGGTGGCGAAAGGCATTCCGTTCCGCGAGGCGCACCATATTGTCGGTGCGGCCGTGGTGGAAGCCATCACGCAGGGCGTGGCGCTGGAAGCGTTGCCGCTGGCGACGTTGCAGGGGTTCAGCAGTGTGATCGGCGACGATGTCTACCCGATCCTGTCGTTGCAATCCTGCCTGGATAAACGTGACGCCAAAGGAGGGGTATCGCCGCATCAGGTAGCGAACGCCATCACTGAGGCAAAACAGCGGTTGGCATAGGCCGTCATACAATAAAAAAGCCATCCTCAATAGGATGGCTTTTTACTTATTAGCGATAGCCCATTATTTGGCGGGATGATAAATATCAAATTCTTGTGCAGGATCGTTTTCTTTACAGGTACTGATCTTCACAAATCCATCATTGCCGACAGTCATGCAACGTTGTTCACCTTTCATCAATGATCTGAACTTATTATTTTCCCAAGCCCAGCTCTGATTCGGGTTCTTATCAGATGCGTTATGGCAGCTATACGTAATAACCGCTACACCCTCTTTGTTATAACCGTACTGCGCGTCCAGGCATTTTTTAGTATCGCCAATTACCAACTGCTGATTAATGCCGCTAAATGTAAAGGTCTGATTAGGTTTACCCGTACATTCGTACGTCATCAAACGATCACCGTCGCGCATTTTCCCGTACTGGATATCCAGGCATTGGTTGTTTTTACGCGATTTATAGACGCCGGTGACGACCTCTTCAGGGGCAGACGTAAACGGTGCGAAGATTTTGCTGTAAGCATACATCGGCGCCTGTTCCGGCGTCATGCCGCTGTGCTCGGGGCTGACCTGTTTGGCCACGCCCGGCTGGTCACGTGCCATCGACCAGATGCCGATCATGCCGAGATCGCGTTTCACTGCGTCTTCCATCACCAGTTTCGCATCAGACTGATAGAACACTTCGCCCTGCACGTCGTTGTAACCGATCATCGGCGTGGTGCCCATCATGGCGTTGATCTCTTTGTCGGACTTGGCCGGCCAGATCTTCTTCAGCTGATGGAACATGTTTTCGATGGCGGAGGTGGCGCAGGTGCCGTGGATGTTCTGGCCTTCGGTGCCGTCAGACTGGCAGATGGCATTGCCGTAGTCCATGGTCATCACGTTAACCCCGGCCAGATCGACACCGGCATCACGCGCATCTTCCAGCACATACAGCCCTTCAGCCGTCAGGCCGGTCGGCAGGATAGGCAGGGTGTACCAGATGCCGACGTTACGGCCTTCCTCTTTCCATTTCGCCTGTACCGCTTTCACGGCACGGTTACGGCGCTGGATCGACTCGTGATCCGCGACCCAGGTGCCTTCGATGTCAAAGTCCAGCACGTTCAGGTTCAGGTTATCTACGATGTCATGGTAGAGCTGGGTCAGGTCAGCCTCGTTTTTACAGGCGGCGGCCAGCGGGGCGTTGTTTGCACCGCCGATAGACACCATGATGTCACCACCGGCTTCACGCAGCGCTTTGATTTTGCTGTATTGAGCGTAGTCCTGCAGATTGTAGGCGGTGCCCCAGGTCGGCAGGCACTGGTCAGCACTTTTCGCCACCACAAACGCCATGGTGAAGTGGTTGACGTTCTGCTCTTTCGCCAGTTTTGCCAGATCCGGGATGGAGTTCAGACTGAAGTCCACATAAGGCGCATAAACGTGGGCCGGCCACGGATTTTTCGGCGTGCCGACGCGCTCTTTGGTACCGGCCCAGTCGATGTACACCGCCCACGGGTTAGCATCTGCCGGTGAGGCGTGCTGTACTTTGGTCTGCGCCACATACGGCTGGCCCTGGAACTGCACCAGTTGCCCGGCCGGGTAAAGGGTAGAGGCGTTAAATTGCGGTGCGGCGGCCAGCTGCGCCGGCGTATATTCCACGGTCGCGCCTAACGGTTTCCACGGACGGCCGTTATTGCCTTGTGGGTTCTGGTTGGCCGGGTCAGCAGGGTTATTGCCGATGGTATAGAACAGCGCCTCATAAGACTGGCCGTTAACCTTGACCACGTCCCCTTTATTATAGGTTTTGGAGGCACTCCAGGTTTCCACCGGCGTATAAAGCTGCCACGGGTTGCCTTGCGCCGGAATAAAGGAGTTGGCCGGCACTGCGCCGTTCGCTTTATAGGTATTCTCCTGATACTTCACGATATCGCCTTGTTGATAGGCTTTATCCGTGCTGAAGGTTTCATGCGCAGCTGGGGTGCCGCCGCCGTTAATATCACAGGTGGTCGGGTTACCATATTCCTTGATTTCGGCGCTGGTGGCCGTGCGGACATAGCGCCACGGGTTATTGGCCGCGTCGTTCACGGCATCTTTCGGGCAGTTTTTGGCACCGACCCACCAGGCGTTTTGATAGACGTCGCCATCAAAAATCACCTGCATGGTGTCGCCACCCTCCTGACCATTCCAGGCCTCCAGTGCAAATGCGCTTGCAGCCCCAGCGGTCAAACCAATGGCAAGTAATGCCTTGGAAATAAGCGTTAATTTCATTGTCATTCCCTTTAAATAATAAACGTTACGCGTGCTAATAAAGTCGCGGGCGAAATATTATCAAAGTAAATTGAGCGAGATATTTCATAATTAATGAAGCGATGATTAACTGTTATTTGAGGTTTTATTCAGACAGATCAAAGTTATTTTCCATCTTATTAAATTCGTAAGAGACAATCAGGGGGGAATAAACAGGAGAGTAACGAAAGGAAATAGAAACCGGGCCTGTGAGGCCCGGGTTTCATTCATGAAATGTGACGATTTACTCACCAGGGCAGCGCTGGCAGCGTTCGGCTTCGTCATTGCCGAGGCGCAGTTTGCTTTGCAGATCGCGCAGGGCAGTGCGCAGACCCTCTTCAATCACCGGGTGGTAGAACGGCATCGCCAGCATCTGATCGACGGTCATTTTCTGCTGATGCGCCCACGCCAGCAAGTGTGCCAAATGCTCCGCATCCGGGCCGATCATCTCCGCACCGAGGAACTGCCCGGTACCCTGTTCGCCGTAAACGCGCAGCACACCTTTATTACGCAGCATTACCCGTGAGCGGCCCTGGTTCTCAAAGGAGACCTCGCCAATCTCAACGCAGCCGCAGGCACCCAGCGCGCTGTTCAGCTCGCGGTAGGTGGCGCCGACCATCGCAATCTGCGGATCGGAGAACACCACAGAGAGGGTGCTGCGACGCAGGCCGGGGTTCACTTCCGGGAAGGCCCCGGCGTTGTCGCCGGCGATGCGCGCCTGATCGCTGGCCTCATGCAGCAGCGGCAACTGGTTGCTGGCGTCACCGGCAATAAAAATGTGCGGCACGCTGGTTTGCATGGTCAGGCGGTCGGCCGTCGGCACGCCGCGCGCATCCAGCACCAGGCGGGTATTTTCCAGCCCGAGCTTATCCACGTTCGGGCGACGCCCGGTGGCAGCCAGCACGTAATCCACCATCAGATCCTGCGGCTTGCCCTGTTTATCCTGATAACGAATAAAGACGCTCCCGCCTTCGCGCTGCATCATCTCGATTTTTGCATCCGGATCGAGGTAGAACTCGTCACCCAGCGTCCTGGCCGCATATTCACGCACACGCGGGTCAGTCAGCGGGCCGACACCGCCGCCGACGCCAAAGACTTTTATTTCGACACCAAGGCGGTGCAGCGCCTGGCCCAGCTCCAGGCCAATCACGCCGGGGCCGAACACCGCGACGCTCTCCGGCAGGTCATCCCAGCTGAAGACGTCATCATTAATCACCAGACGGTCGCCCAGGGCGTCCCAGGCCGCAGGCCAGGTGGGGCGCGAGCCGGTGGCAATCACGATGCGCTGCGCCACGATGTGGGTGTGGTCATCCACCATCAGCGTGTTGTCATCAATAAAGCGGGCATAGCCGGAGACTTTGTCACGCGCCGGAATATTCTCAACGCCCTCAAGCACAAAGCCGACAAACCGGTCGCGCTCGCGTTTGACGCGGTCCATGACTTCGCGGCCATTAATCACGATTTCACCCTGAGGGTGGATGCCGAACCCGTGGGCGCATTCTGTCTGGTGCACGGCTTCTGCCGCCGCAATCAGCAGTTTGGAAGGCATACACCCTACCCGCGCGCAGGTAGTACCAAACGGGCCGCCCTCGATCATCACCACATTCGGCGTGGAAAGTTTCGCGGCGCGGTAAGCGCCCAGGCCGGCGGTGCCGCCGCCGATGACGGCAACGTCGACGTTCAGTTGTTTCATGGTATGCCTCGGTTTTCTGCTGTGTAAAAAAGGGGACGGGAATAAAAAAGGCGGGCTAAAAGCCCGCCAAAATTCACGTTGGCTGTTTCTTATTGTTAATACGCAGGGATGGTTTATCTCTTACGTCAGGGTTATACGGTCAGGAAGGTTTCCAGATCGTCGCTGCCACCAATGTGACGGCCGCCGATGAAGACCTGTGGCACTGTGGCGCGGCCGGAAACAGCACGCAGGCTGACGGTGGTCGCATCTTTGCCCAGTACGATCTCTTCATACTGAATACCGCGCTCTTGCAGCATCTGTTTTGCTTTAGCGCAGAACGGGCAGCCCGGCTTGGTGAACACAGACACGGATTCCTGAATTTTGAACTCCGGCGCCAGGTATTTCAGCATGGTGTCAGCGTCGGACACTTCAAACGGGTCGCCCGGCTTGTTCGGCTCAACGAACATCTTCTCTACCACGCCGTTACGTACCAGCATGGAGTAACGCCAGGAGCGCGGGCCAAAGCCCAGATCCGCTTTCTCTACCAGCATCTCCATACCTTTGGTGAACTCGCCGTTACCGTCCGGGATGAAGGTGATGTTTTCAGCGTGCTGATCGTTTTTCCACGCGTTCATCACGAACGTATCGTTCACGGAAACACACAGGATGCTGTCTACGCCGTGCTGGCGGAACACACCGGCCAGTTCGTTGTAACGCGGCAGGTGGCTGGAAGAACAGGTCGGGGTAAAGGCACCCGGCAGTGAAAAGACGATAACCGTTTTATTTTTGAACAGGTCGTCGGTGGTGACATCAACCCACTGGTCGCCCTGACGGGTATGGAACACAACCTGTGGGACTTGCTTACCTTCTTGGCTTGAAAACATCGATAACCTCTTAAAATAACGGATGAATTTCTTATTTCTGCGTGTGACTTGCTTCGTTGGGGTACATTATTCACGCAGGGGGTTGATAGATCTAATCGTTGATTGCTATCTTATTCATTGCCATGAGCTATCATGGGTCGGAGGAAAAAATGAACATTCGCGATTTAGAGTATTTGGTTTCCCTGGCGGAATTCCGCCATTTCCGGCGTGCAGCGGATGCCTGCCACGTCAGCCAGCCCACCCTGAGCGGCCAGATCCGCAAGCTGGAAGATGAACTGGGGGTGATGCTGCTGGAGCGCACCAGCCGTAAGGTGCTGTTCACCCAGGCCGGGTTACTGCTGGTAGAACAGGCGCGCACCGTGCTGCGTGAGGTGAAAGTGCTCAAGGAGATGGCAAGCCAGCAGGGGGAGACCATGTCCGGCCCGCTGCATATTGGCCTGATCCCGACGCTCGGGTCTTACCTGCTGCCGCATATTATCCCGATGCTGCACCAGACCTTCCCGAAGCTGGAGATGTACCTGCACGAAGCCCAGACGCATCAACTGCTGGCGCAGCTCGACAGCGGCAAGCTCGACTGCGTGATCCTGGCGCTGGTGAAAGAGTCGGAATCCTTTATCGAGGTGCCGCTGTTTGATGAGCCGCTGAAACTGGCGGTGTATACCGATCACCCATGGGCGGGGCGCGATCGCGTGGCGATGGCGGAGCTGTCTGGTGAGCGGCTGCTGATGCTGGAAGATGGCCACTGCCTGCGCGACCAGGCGATGGGCTTCTGCTTCCAGGCGGGGGCGGATGAGGACACCCACTTCCGCGCGACCAGCCTGGAAACCCTGCGCAACATGGTGGCGGCCGGCAGCGGCATCACGCTGTTGCCCGCGCTGGCCGTGCCGAACGAGCGCCAGCGTGACGGCGTGAGCTACATGCAGTGCTGCAAACCGGAGCCAAAACGCACCATCGCGCTGGTCTACCGCCCCGGCTCACCGCTGCGCAGCCGCTATGAGCAGCTGGCAGAGGCGATCAAAGAGCATATGCAGCCGATGTTTAACACCGCATTAAAACAGGCGGTTTAACCCGTTCAGTGCGGCAACGCGATAGGCTTCCGCCATCGTGGGGTAGTTGAAGGTGGTATTGACGAAATACTCGATGGTATTGCCTTCCCCTTTCTGTTCCATGATGGCCTGGCCGATGTGAATAATCTCCGCCGCGCGCTCGCCAAAGCAGTGAATCCCCAGGATCTCCTTGGTTTCGCGGTGGAACAGCAGTTTCAGGCTGCCCACATTCATCCCGGCAATTTGCGCGCGCGCCAGATGCTTGAACTGCGCCCGGCCGACTTCATACGGCACTTTCATCGCCGTGAGTTCCTGCTCGGTTTTGCCGACAGAACTGATCTCCGGAATGGTGTAAATCCCGCTTGGGATGTTCTCAATCAGGTGGACTTTGGCTTCGCCCTGGATCATCGCCTGCGCGGCGATGCGCCCCTGGTCATACGCGGCGGAGGCCAGGCTCGGGTAGCCAATCACGTCCCCTACGGCATAAATATGCGACAGCGCTGTCTGGTACATGCTGTTTACTTTCAGCAGGCCGCGGCTGT
>Ga0268252_1002016_pt1 | contig 10661 bp, 9 predicted proteins | sample AgamicMgSfrz_FD_200244 | JGI IMG/M metagenome (GOLD analysis project Ga0268252, IMG submission 200244) | Agave microbial communities from Guanajuato, Mexico - Mg.Sf.rz (v2) (version 3) | ecosystem: Host-associated > Plants > Phyllosphere > Phylloplane/Leaf | place: Guanajuato, Mexico | collected... | reverse complement strand
TGGAGAAAGGATACTCTCGACAGAGTATGCAAGAAGAATTATCAAAGTCTAAAAATACTATAAAAAATCAAATTCAAAGCATTTTCAAGAAATTGTCAGTTAGGAATATAAAAGATGCTATTGAAAAAGCTAAGTCGGGTGGATTAGAAAAATGACCATATGTATGGTCATTTTTTTTATTTAAGTACTAAAGTTTATAGTCTTCAAGCAAAAAAGACTATAAACTTTAGTGCCTTTTTAAAAAAGTACTATAAAAAAACGCACTACCCAGGTCATGTAAGAGATTGTACTATAATTATAAATCGTTGTTATTTGATATCGAGTTAGTAAGTTGTATAAGGTAATTTCTTATTTCAGGTTTTAAATATTAAACTCCTCTAAATGGATCACAAGGGGATTAAGGTATACGGTTAAAAAAAGGTTTGATGAGTATATCCTAAAATTCATCGGTAATCTAGCAATAAAACAGTGACGGTGTATCTACAATCTGTGAAGTACGATGGCGTGAGGATAATTCCGACGAAGCGATAACACTCTAAATAGTAGATACACGAGGTTCTTCGTACATGCCGAAAACGTTACGCATTATTGAGCTTAGTGAAAGCTATGCATGCCAATATAGGGTTTGCCCTTCCAGCCAGAAACGGGTACCTATTTCTTTTTCGTACGTGAAGAGATAAAGTGAATGTCCATATGTAGCAGCACATATTCAGAATGAAAGTTTCAATCAAAAAACAGCTGCTTATGAAAAAGAAAAAAAGGATCTTGATATAACAAAAAAGATCAAAAAGGTGATAACAAGATTAAATCGTTGATTGAACAACAAAAGAAACAAGAAGAGGTACTTGGGAATCTATAAAAGAGGATAGTTCTTGCTATTAAAATGGTTTCAGAGGAAGGATGATTGCTATGTACAATCAAAGACAAGCGAAAAATCAGAGACATTCTTTTGTTGTTGGTGTGGAATATAGACACGAGGATCTTTTTGTTGAAGTAGAGTTAGGGACATTCCGTACAACACCTCTTCATGCTCAACGGATTGCGAACAGTGTAAATAGTATAATCCTCTTAAAAAATCACATGGTTATTATTTTTAAAAATGCAAAATCTATTACGATTAGTGATGATTTCCTCAAACAAGAGTATCAGTTTAGAATATGTATAAAGCCTGCAATGCGGCCTCTTGATTCATCAGCACTTACTCATCAAGAGAGAGAGGACTTCACTCAAAATCAATCTTATATCGTGCCCGAAGAGAACATGAAAGAGATGAATTGGGACTTTCAAATAGCTTTTCAATACCTTCAAGACCGATACGATGCACATGATCGAACGCACTTTTCTTTTTCTCAAAGTTCTTTTTATATCATTCCTGTATCTGAACAGAAACAGGAGGAGATACAGCATGCAACCTCATAAATCAATGAAATATATGGTTGCTGAAAAACAAGTACTTATTCCTTTAAGTGCTTGTTTTTTTATAATCATTTTTCTAACTTTAAATTTTTTATTTAATACACTGAGGCAGCTTATTCAAACGACATTTAGTGACGTATTTGATTCGAAACCGTTTCATTTATCTCTTTCATTTATTATATGAAGATGATGGCTATTATGTCGTAAGAATCAGCGATTTGTCTTCAAATTGGGACGCACTTGCCTTTGATCCGTATCAAGAAAATGAAGAAAAAGAAACGGTAAACGTGGATGACGTAACCAGTGATTCAGAACCAGATCCAACAGAGGGAATAGATGCTCAAGCGTTAATTACCACGATCTATTCTGACCAATGAAAAACGAAAAGTGAAGAAGGAAAAGGAATCAAAAGCAAACAAGAATATGCGCTTTTGGTCAATGATTTAGAGAAACAGTTTGTTAAAAAAAATGAAAAACTATGAAAAAGCAATCACAGTAGAAGGCAAACATAAGCGTCAAACGCAACAAGAAATGAACGAATTACAACGTGATATGAAGTACCAAGTGGAAGAAGAAAAAGCCGATACGGAATCAAAAATAGCGATGAAGAAGGATGCCATTCAATCGAGTGATGCAAGCATTCAGCTCTATAAAGATGAACAAAAAAGTTTACAAGAAAAGCTCCAAAAATTGAATGAAAAGCAACAAGATTTAGCCATGAAGTGAAAAAACACATGTTAACAGTAGGTCAACATGTGCTTTTTTGAGGTTCACAGTAGGTTCACATCACTGATTTTTTACGTTCACAGTAGGTTCACATAGAGGAGTTTAGGTCAACAGCAGGTTCACACTTTAGAGGTTTTCGTGATATCACGGTTTTGCTAGGCTCTGCCTAGCCTATCACCCCGTGTGATAGCAAAAACCCCTTATGCTCTTCTCTCTATATCAGTGGAGGACCACAAATTATAGAAAGGGATCGAATGCAAACGACCTACGATGAACAGTTTAAAGGAGATTAAGGATTATGGTATAGCACACAGGGGTTATACTTAAAACGAAATTTGTTACGTCTAAGAAGAAAGTGCTTAGGGAGTATGGAGAATATATTAATTGTGACAATGCGAGGAAAGATTAAAAAGCACATAAAAAGCCGTTGTCTCTTTATTGAGACTATATGAATAATCCTAACAAGACACCTTCTTTATTTACAAGGCACTCGAATTAGTTGAATGAATATGAGAAAAAAGAATTGAAAACTTTATTAGAAACAGCACAAGAGAATAACAGTATCATATGGCAAGATGTTATTACATTTCATAGCCCTTGGGTCCAGAAAAATGGTTTATATTATTCTCATACTCATAAATCGATGGAAAATGAATAAGGTATTTCAGACTAAATGTTGTTATTAAGTATTAAAGAATATCCTTATAAAAAGGACCAACTCAACTTTTCTCAAAAAAAGTTAAGTTGGTCAAGGATTTTACATATTAATGCAAATGGAAAAGGCACTATGTCCTAGTTTTTATATAAAGCCGGATGAGTTATTACAATATAGAGTATGCTAATTATTAATTTGAAACTTTCTGTAAGTGTTTTATTTGTTCTGTATCAAATTCATCTCTCTGTTGTTTTTTGAAGAACTTTAAATATTCAGGGTTTTTTTCTAATTGTTTATGTGTTCCATTTGCTACAATCTGACCGTCTTTTAAAATGACTACCATATCTGAGTTAATAATTGTACTTAATCTGTGAGCTACAACAATTCGCGTACAGTTCATACTACTTATATTGGCATCTACTTTCTCCTCAGTTACTGTATCAAGGGCACTAGTAGCTTCATCAAGTATCAGAATTTTAGGTTGATTAATTAATGCCCTGGCAATAGATAGCCTTTGCTTTTGGCCCCCAGATAAGTTTGTACCATTCTCTGAAATAATAGTTTCATATTGCATGGGCATTTTCATAATATCATCATGTATCTCGGCTAGTTGTGCAGAAATAATTATATCTGAATAATCTAAATCAGGGTTACCTAGCGAGATATTTTCACGAATGGTTTGGTTAAAAAGAATATGGTTTTGAGTTACAATGCCTAACTGACTACGTAATAACTTTTTATCTAGATCTGCCATATTATACTTATCATAATATATAGTTCCCTGTGTCGGTTCAAATAACCCGTTGAGGAGTGAAATTAAAGTACTCTTACCTGATCCTGATTCTCCTATAATCGCTACTTTTTTTCCATGAGGTATCTCCAGATTAATGTTTTTTAATGCTAAAGGACTATGTGCATCGAATTGGAAGGATACATTGTTTAGTGTGATGTTGCCCTTCAAATTCTCAAAAGATTTCCCTGATGTATCTTCTTTTTTTGTTCTCTCAACATCCATAATAAGATCTAGAATAGTTTCCATCTGGGTTAAGGCTGTAATGGATGAAGCTAGTGAATTAATAGGCGTTAAAAAAGAAATTGATAGGGATTGAAAGGCAAATAATGTACCTATACTTATTTGTCCTTGGATTAATTGGTAAGTGCCTATCCAAATGATAAGGGCAGGTACTAAGAGCTGAATACTTTGTAAAACACTTTCAATTGATAGATTAACTTTATTTTTTTGATAAGCATTTTCTAATTTTTTATCAAATAAATTACTCCATTTATGGATAATATGCTCTTCGATACCTACATTTTTTATCAAAGAAATACCTTGAATTGACTCTGTAAGATAACTTCTTAAGGCAGCCGTTGATGCGATTTCCTGAGTTGAAAGATTTTTCATCTTATTTCTTGTTATTAAAGTAAACATAACTTGGAATATCCCAATCGCCAATAGCCCTAAGGAAAGGGAGATAGATTGAGAAAGCATATACACAAACATAAAAGCAAGTACAAATACATTAATTATAGTTGAGACTAGGTGGTTAACAATTAACTCTCTTAAGATCTCTATATTATGAGACCTCATAACCAGGTCCCCATTTGACCTTACCTGGAAGAAACGTAAAGGTAAAGAGAACAAATGGGAAATAAAACGCTCTATTAATTTCTTATCTAATTTATTTTGTAGAATAATCAACATATACCCATGTATATAGCGAAAGGTGATTTGTAGTATAACGGCACTAATCATAGCTACTCCTACTATGTGTACTATATTCAATTGCTTTGAGATAGAAGCTTTATCCACTACATACTTTGATAACATAGGAATACATATAGATATGAGTTGTAATAAAAAAGCGAATAAAATAATTGTTGCTAAAATTTTTCTTTCATATAGAAAAGGTTTTAAGTACGACCATAGTATATTTTTTTCTTTTTTCTTTTTTATGAACTTTTCTGTCGGTTTCATAGTAAGAAAGTACCCTGAATACTTGCTTCTAAATTCTTCAAGTGTGAGTTTCATCTTACCAAGCGATGGATCTACTATGAAAAAGAACTTATCACTGATTTTTTCTAATACTACATAATGGCTGTTGTCCCAGTAACAAATAACAGGGTGAGGGATGGAATGCAATACATCAACTGATCCTTTCTTTCCTTGACTGTCAAGATTAAAAGATATAGCCAATTTCTTAAGGGTCAGTAAACTTATACCGTTACGCCCACCAGAAATATGATTTCGTAAACGAAAGAGTTCCACCTCATGGTGATAATAGGAAAGTACCATAGCTAAACAAGTAAGCCCACATTCTGATTTCTCTAACTGACGAATGTAAGGTACGGAACGCTTATGTTCTATAATTTGATTACTCATCATTCATAGATACTTCTTTCGCTATATATTGAGGTGGTTCTAAGGTTAATACTGATGGGATATTAGGTTGATAAAATCTCATTAATTGATACCCTACTCCAGCAAGTCCGACCATTAGATTAGGTGTAACATACTTATTGGCAAAACCACATTCCCACCACTGCGAATCTTTAGTTTGTTGCATCAATTTAAATAGGTGTTTATATACCTCTTCTAGTAAATCTTTATTTTCAATAGCCTCGGCACCTCTATAAAGGAACTCTAGACTTCCTAGTTGACCATGACATAGACAATGAGAGTCCTTTATTAAACCATTTTTTAATACACTATCTAAGGCAGAGTATAAATCCTTTTGAATTTGAACATTCTCAGGAATCAATTTAGCTATCTTCATACGACTAAGCCCTATTCCCGTTGCACCATTACACCAACTAACAGAGTAAACTTTATCCTCCTGTAATCTTTGGGTATTACTATAGTTAGCCCAGTTATTATATTTAGGATTAAAGGAGAGGTTCTCGTATCTAATAGCACCCATGGCATGTTCTAAATATTTCACTTCATTCGTTATTTTATATAATTTAGTTAGGGCCCATGCAATCCCAGCTGTTCCATGTGAAAAACCAGTCAAAGGAGGTTTATCTAGGGGCATGTCTTGGGATCGCCAATAAATGTTTCCTTTATCGTTATGTGAATGATTTAATAGTACATCTCCACACCTTTTGGCTATATAAAAGGCTTTTTTATTACCAGTCATTTCATAGAAATCTAAACAAATAGGAATTAGTCCTGCATTTCCAGACAGTATGTCAAATTGAGAGTCATGATCTATTAGCTCCTCAATTCTATTAAGAAGTTTGTCAGCTTCTTCTATTAAGTCCGGTCGTTTAAATACTGAATGTAAATGCATAAAGACATATATTGCCCCAGCATATCCTAGATAAGCAGAGTGATCTTCTTGTCCATCTTGTTTTCCATGTATATAATCCTTTAAAGCCGTGTTAACAGAAGCTTGTGATATGTCCTTAAATTTAGGGATGTTTGTAATTTTATAAAGATAAGCGTAAAAAAGAGCCATTCCTAATATTCCACTATATAGGCCCAATTTCATGACAGAGTATTCAATATTTCCTAACCTTGTAACTCCCATGCTTAACCATGTAATCGTATTTTTATCATCACTCCAAATTGCAAGGTCAGCAATTTCCTCGCCAATCCGTTTGGCTTCTTCAAGTATTGATTTGTTAAGGTGATTTTTATCAACTTTAAATAGTTCCTCTTTATCTTGTTCTTTAGACATTAGGGTTTCTAATTTATCTATTGGGTTAGTTTCTTCTAGTTGATTGGAATGAAATGAAGCATTGATAAATTCTATCTGTTGCTCTAAATCTGTTAAGCATATATTTTCAATTTTATTAATGACCCTTTCTAATGGGGTTTCATTAAAGAAATCTTCAATACATTTCTCTCTACAATCCCTAATATTTCTACTATTTACACTAGTATATAAGTAGGGAACATCCTCTTGTAGTAAATCTTGGCATTCAGAATGTACTACCTTATATAAGTTAGGAATGTCTGCAGTTGCTCTCCATAGTAGATCAAATAATTGAACCCTGTCTATTCCATTCTTTAAATATTTAGGATGCTTACTAGATTCTAGGATTCTTCCATAATAATATGTAGGTCTTAAAATAATACGAATTTTATCTTTTTCGAATTTATATATTGGACCGTCTTCTGATAAAAGTGTTTCTTTTTCTTCCATGAAAATCTTATACACTTCTGTGAAACCTTCTATTATATAAGAAGTAAACTGTTCGTAACTAATAGGCATTCCCTTATAACTAGGTAAATGTGTAACCTCAGGTTTTATTAATAAAGTTTTCTTTTTCATACACATCTCATCAGTGTGAGAATTCTCAATTACAGAAGTTACTACTATGCCCTCATTATTACCTAACCCACTGAAATTAGCCTCAGCAAATCTAGGGTTATTTATTCGCACTGGTAGAAGTGTAGTGCCGATAACAGAATTATCCAGTAATTCTTCAGCCTTTTGAGTAGCTGTAGCTATCTTATCCTTCTTAGAAGTTGAGTGATGAAATAAGGATTCTAAGTCAATCAGATAAGGATGTTCCCCACAGGCTATAATGTTTTCATAATGAAAGTCCGTTGCATTTAGCATGTATAGGATCGCTAAATATCTACCTTGTCTTTTATAAAAGTTATTAACTTCATCCATGGTAGAGCATGGTCTATGCTCTACATACTCAACCCAACCATGATCTTTACAATCTACAACTTTTAATGTGTTGAAAGAGTCTGAGATACCTTTTTTATTTACCCACTGAAGGAGCTGTTGAAAATGTACATCAATAGATAAAGGTCTAGGTTTATAGATAATAGATGTATTATCCGTAAATGTGAATTTTAATACAGCCTTTCCTGCGTTATGCACATCTCCCATTAGGTCTAACCGAGCAATACTTTGAAAAGTTCCTGAGAATTCTTTAATAACTTTTTCTCTATCTAGTATCCAGTCGTTTAACGCATTAAAAATAGAGTTATATAAAAAATTCATTTTTTCGCTAATTAAGCGACCTAAAACTGGGTATTCGTCTAGAAGTTGAGAAAAAGAAGCACTGTTGTTGAATTTAGTAGCAATAAAAAATCTATAGCGTTCTTCTCTTGTCTGACCTACTAAATGTCCCTGCAACCTTTCTTTGTTTAATTCATAAATAAGAGTTTTACTAGATATCTTTAAAATCTGCTCTGCTAATGGACTGAGTATTGATTGGATCAATACTTTATCTTCAGAAAGCAAAGTATTTAGTGTAGAGTTCTCTTGAATTTTTTGTATAATTTTATATTTTGTATACTTTAAAAATGGAATAGCAAACTCAAAGAACGGCTTTTTAAATATAGATTCTTTTAGAAAATCATCCGAATTTAATTCTATATAATATGTATTATTAATAGCCTCTTCTAAGTCTTTCATCCATTTGGGGATATAAGAAATATGTGGTGTCACTTGTGGATTAGATGCTAACGTTTTCCATTCGTCTAAGGTAAGTAAATCCTCATTAACTCTATGCTTGTATAATTCATAAGTAAAAAATCCGGCACGTTGTTTCCACAAGTTTATTTCATTAATTTTAATAGTTAACTTACTAGTATCTATTCCTTTTCGTTCGTGTAAATATAATGCTCTAGCCCATTCTTGATAAGGAAAATTATATATTTGTTGCATTTTATTAACTCCTTAAATTAAATATTTAGAAACAATTTGCCCATGGATATTCACCATGGGCAAATTGTTTCTAATAATGGAAATTAAAAGTTATTTCTATTAGTCACAATTTTTGCAAGCAGAGATGAATGGGAAAGTTACACAAACACTGCTAACAGTATTGGGGCAATCTTTAGTAATTGTTGGAACTTGTCCACCAGTTAATTGTTCTAGTTCTGAATCTTGTACATCCTCAATTGCTGCCATTGCCATCATTTCGAAGTTTTTCATAATCATTTTCCTCCAAGAATTAATAATCTAGCGTACTAGTCAATTAATAGGTTATCAGACAAATAGTAAAATATAAACTATTTTGGTAGATATAGACGTTTGCGTGTTTTAAATTAATCAATATTGTGTTTTTTAGGTCCATAATCTTGTTTAATAGCTAAGATTTAAAGAAAAAGATACATGTATTACTCAGATAAATTAAATATAAAATTCCATTATAAACCAAGTATATTTATGTTAATTAGTCTTTAATTTTACTTTTTTAACAATAATATATTGATTTTCGATAAAATGTTATTTATAATCAGTATTTGTGAGGAGGGATAAATTGGATAATCGTTCGAAGTTCTATCGTTTTATGTATATCACCCTATTGATTTGTACGATTTTAAGTATCCTAAGAATTATTTGGTTGATACAGTATTATTTCTGGGATCCTACCAAATATGGTATGTCGAGTAAAATCGCTATCAATACCTTTTCATTCATGATTTCGAACTTTGAATGGTCTGACGGAATAGTTTCTTTAATAATTATTCAATCTTTAATAGTGTCGTTTCTGCTTTGGAAAACATGTATATTTTTTAAAAATATATCTGAAGAGAAAATATTTGTAATACAAAATGCAAAAGCCATTATACATAGTGGCATAGCACTAGGTCTTGCTGCCTTTTTTACAAATATTCCTTCTTTAATGCTTTCCATGAAACTTTTACCTTATATTTCCTTTTCTGAAGGGAAGATTCTGGTAGACTACCATTTTAATATTGAATTATTTGTAGCTTCTATAGCTGTACTAGTATTAGGAATGATATTTAGAAAAGCTGTATATATAGCACAAGAGAATGAATTTACAATATAGGAGCATATAATACATGATAAGAGTAAATTTAGATGTCATGCTCGCTAAAAGAAAGTTGTCGATGACAGTATTATCGCAGAAAGTGGGAATTACATTAGCTAATTTGTCAATTCTTAAGAATGAAAAAGCAAAAGCTATTCGCTTCACGACTTTAGAAGCTATTTGTAGAGAGTTGAACTGTCAACCTGGAGATATTCTTGAATATATAGAGAATGATATGGAAACTGTTAATAGCTTAGATGAGAGGGAAAGATACTAATTATGGAACAGATTATTCGCACAGAGAATTTAACTAAGAAGTACGGGGATCATACTATTGTTGATAGTTTAAATTTAGATATCAAGGAAGGGCAAATATATGGTTTTCTTGGTCCTAATGGGGCTGGGAAAACTACTACTATTCGTATGTTATTGAGCTTGATTGCACCGAGTAGTGGAAAAATTGAGATATTTGGACTTAATTTGAATGAACATCGAAAAAAAATACTTAACCAATTGGGAGCATTTGTTGATTCACCATACTATTATGGCCATCTTACAGGATATGAGAATTTAGATGTAATACAAAAAATGCTAGGAAGAGACACTGGAAAAATATTAAAGGTTTTGGAAACAGTTGGGCTAAATCAGGCGCAGGACAAATTGGTTAAAACATACTCTCTGGGCATGAGACAACGACTAGGATTAGCCTTTGCTCTATTAAATGAACCAAAGCTTCTTATATTAGATGAGCCCACTAACGGGTTAGATCCTGCAGGTATTCATGAGATTAGAGAATTACTCAAGAGTTTAGCAAGAGATAAAGGGTATACAATATTTTTATCTAGTCATAATTTAAATGAAATAGAATTAATTGCTACCCATGTTGGAATGATCCAGAATGGAAAAATGATTTATCAGGGTACTTTAGAAAAAGTGTTATCTCAAGGAGATTATCAAATAGAGATTGGCACTACTGATAATCTACAAGCTAGTTCTCAACTTAATAAGCATGGATATAGCACTACTAAGAGGGGAAATTTACTTCTTACAAGTGGTTCCTCAGAAGATATTATTAATATGAATAAATTACTTGTTAATGAAGGAATTGGAGTAG
>Ga0268252_1002012_pt1 | contig 10670 bp, 12 predicted proteins | sample AgamicMgSfrz_FD_200244 | JGI IMG/M metagenome (GOLD analysis project Ga0268252, IMG submission 200244) | Agave microbial communities from Guanajuato, Mexico - Mg.Sf.rz (v2) (version 3) | ecosystem: Host-associated > Plants > Phyllosphere > Phylloplane/Leaf | place: Guanajuato, Mexico | collected... | reverse complement strand
TGTATGGGTCGAGATGGTATCCAAGATACATTCATCCCTTCCTTAAGATGTGTTGATAATTTATGTGATAGATAATCTTGATCCTTGACTTTGATATGTTGTTCTTCCAGCAATTCTTCTACTGTATCGGCATTTGTCCTTAATTTTTCTTTTTTGCCGTCTGCGCTGAAAGAAACAGAAGTTTGGCTCGCCTTAAAACCGGCGAATCCTACTAAACATAAAAAGGCTGCGATACTCACTGCAATCGTCAAAAACCTTTTGTTTAGAGTAGGATTAGGTAACAGCTTTTTCATACTTCTTAACACGATGAAAAACGCCTCCTTCTCTCGCGAAGATTATATAGAGTCCTCTACAACTTGTCAACCCTCCGCTAACCATGCTAGGGATATAGTATATTATGTCTAAAAGGCTAGTGGAATGGAAGAACAACTTGTCGACAAGGTTATCCTATGAGAAGAAGGAGACGAGTAGAACCCTTTTTAAACATTGAGTTTACGGACAGCTCTGTTTAAGAAATGTTAAAAAATTTATCGATTTATGCCGAATAATTTTTGGGCATTCTCAGTTGTTTTTTCTGTTAGCTCTTGGTAACTAATACCTCTTAATTCAGCAATTTGTTCAGCTACAAGTGTAACGTAACTCGGTTCATTTCGCTTTCCACGATTTGGGTGTGGAGCAAGATAAGGACAGTCTGTTTCAATTAATAATCGATCAAGTGGAATCTCTGCTGCCACTTCTTTCGGTTTTTTTGCATTTTTAAATGTAACCGGTCCACCAAATGAGATATGCATGTTCATATCTATACATTGTTTAGCTGTTTCAAGACTTCCACTAAAGCAGTGCATAATCCCGCCAACTTCTTCAACTTTCTCTTCTTTTAAAATCTCGACCACATCTTCTGTTGCTTCACGATTATGAATGATGATAGGAAGATTTACTTTACGAGCTAAACGAACCTGACGACGAAAAACTTCTTTTTGCACATCTTTTGGAGACTTATCCCAATGATAATCTAATCCCATTTCTCCGATTGCTACAACTTTTGGATGTGCTGATAGCTCTTCAATCCATTCTAAATCTTCATCTTTCATATCAATTGCATCAACAGGATGCCAACCAACACTTGCATACAGGAAATCATATTTTTCTACAAGCTCCATTGCTTTCGTAATTGTTGGGCGATCAAATCCAACAACAACCATTTGCTTAACATCTGCTTCAAGAGCTCGATTAATCACTTCTTCTAAGTCTTCATCAAATTGATCTGCATTTAAGTGAACATGTGTATCAAATAACAAAATTAACACCTCTTCTATCTTTTTCGTTTCACATGAAACTACGTCTATTTTAAAGTAAAAAAGGAGCCTCTTCAAAAATTGAAGAGGCTAATTCATCTTTACTTCACACGGGCACCATTTTCTAGTGTTTGATCAACAGAAGCTAGAGACAATACGCCGTTTTCTTCCCCTGCTAAAATCATACCTTGTGAAAGTTCTCCGCGAAGTTTAACAGGTTTTAAGTTAGTTACACAAATAACTTTTTTCCCCACCAAATCTTCAGGTTTATAGAACTTGGCAATACCTGACACAACTTGACGCTGTTCATAACCAAGATCAAGTTGAATTTTTAGTAGCTTGTCTGCTTTTTTAACAGGTTCTGCTTTTAGAACTTGAGCAACACGAAGGTCCACTTTCATAAAATCATCAATTGTGATTTCTGGGCTTTCCTGCTTTTCTTCTTTCTTCTCTTCCTTTGGAGCTGGAGCGCTACCTTGCATTTGCTCTTTAATATAAGCCACCTCAGCTTCCACATCTAAACGTGGGAAAAGAGGCTGCCCTTTTTTCACTACTTTTACACCTGCTGGAATTGCTCCGAATTGTTGAAGGCTTTCCCATGCTTGAAGTTTCTCATCTTCAAGTCCAAGTTGAGCAAAAATGCCTTTTGGTGCTTGAGTTAAGAAAGGTTGTAAAAGAATCGCCATATGACGAATAGATTCTGCCAAATGAGCCATAACAGATGCAAGATTCGTTTTATCCTCTTCTTTTGCAAGAACCCATGGCTGTGTTTCATCAATATACTTATTCGTACGGCTTACAAATTGCCATAGAGCTGTTAGAGCAACAGAGAACTCCATTTTTTCCATTGCTTCTTCATATTTTGTAACCGTTTGTTTTTGGAATACAGAAAGAGTTTCATCAAATTCTGTTACAGGTCCACTGTAAGCCGGGATCTCACCATCAAAATACTTGTTAATCATCGCAATCGTACGGTTCACAAGATTTCCTAAGTCGTTTGCTAAATCAAAGTTTGTACGCTCAACAAATCCTTCCGGTGTAAAGACTCCATCAGAACCAAATGGAACTTCACGTAATAGATAATAGCGTAATGCATCTAATCCATAGCGATCAATAAGAGTAACAGGATCAACAACATTTCCTTTTGATTTTGACATCTTTCCATCTTTCATTAATAACCAACCATGTGCAAATACTTTGTTTGGCAATGGCAAATCTAATGCCATTAACATAATTGGCCAATAAATAGTATGGAAACGTACAATTTCTTTTCCAACAAGATGAACGTTTGCTGGCCAATATTTTTGGTATTTTGTATCATCATCTGTTCCATAGCCAAGTGCTGTAATATAGTTTGATAGAGCATCAATCCATACGTACACAACATGCTTAGGATTGTTTGGAACTTTAATTCCCCACTCAAAGCTTGTACGAGAAACCGCTAAGTCTTCAAGACCTGGTTTAATAAAGTTATTGATCATTTCATTTTTACGAGATTCTGGTTGAATGAACGTTGGATTTTCTTCATAAAATTGTAGTAAACGATCTGCATATTTACTCATTTTAAAGAAATAAGATTCTTCTCGAACCTTCTCTACTGGACGGCCACAATCTGGACATTTTCCATCCTCAAGCTGACGATCTGTAAAGAATGATTCACAAGGAGTACAGTACCATCCTTCATATTCGTCTAGATAGATGTCGCCTTGTTTTACAAGTTGATCAAAAATCTTTTCAACAACAATTTTATGACGTTCTTCTGTTGTACGGATAAAGTCATTATATGAAATATCCAATTTACTCCAAAGAGATTTAATACCAGATACGATATTGTCTACATACTCAATAGGAGTAATCCCTTGTTCTTCTGCTTTACGCTGAATTTTTTGTCCATGCTCATCTGTTCCTGTAAGATAATATACGTCAAACCCCTTTAAACGTTTATAGCGAGCCATTGCATCCCCAGCTACCGTTGTATAAGCATGTCCAATATGCAGGTTACCGCTTGGATAGTAGATAGGGGTCGTAATGTAAAAACTTTGTTTCTGCTCTGTCATATGTCGCCAAACCTCCATTAATTTCTTTATCAATATAATGTCGAATGTATTTATGAGCCGTCTAGATACGAGTGTTATATCATAGAAAAAGTAAAAGCGCACACATAAAGCTCTTTCTCTACGCTTTTTTCCTTTGCCGGCATTGAGAAAGTTTTCTCACTTTTATATGAATGAAATAAATTTCTTCTATATACTATATTACTATTTTCTCAATGCTTTTTAAAAGGGGTATCTTCAATAGAATTAAGCTAGCTTCCTTTATAAAAGATAGTCTCCTATCATCCTCTCCCACTTTCTTTAAAGATACACCTCTCCTTTCATTTTGTTTTAACGGTAGTAAAAAAAACCAATTTTGTCGTTTCGTGTCGAAATATGCATATTTCTTGTCAAACTTTGCTTAATTCAATAAAATATAATTAAAGTAAATATTAGGCTTATTTTAAACAATTTTAAACCTTATAAGGTACTTTATCCCTTTAAATATCCTATTTTTACTGAAATTAGCTTTTTTTAAATAAAATAGCTCAATTTCGAAATAAATTATTGACTGCTTTTGGAAATCCTGATATGATAAATCAGAGAAGAAAATGTCGAATATTGACGAAATTATATAGAGAAAGCTTATTCATGGGAGGAGAAACTAATTATGAAATCTACAGGTATTGTTCGTAAAGTTGATGAATTGGGTCGTGTAGTAATTCCAATCGAATTACGTCGTACACTTGGTATTGCTGAAAAGGATGCTCTTGAAATTTATGTGGATGAGGACCGCATTATCCTTAAAAAGTACAAACCAAACATGACTTGCCAAGTAACAGGTGAAGTTTCTGACGATAACATGCAAATTGCTAATGGTCGTCTAATCTTAAGCCGTGAAGGTGCAGAACAAATTATTAAAGAAATTCAAGATAACTTAGAGTCTTCAAAATAAAAAAAAGAGAGGAATTCCTCTCTTTTTTATTTTATATGATAATCTTGATAAACTTCTCTTTTCGATATTCCCCGATCTTTTGCAACACTTTTTAGTGCTTCCTTATTTGATTGACCTTTATGTATGTAATGATCAACATGTTCAATTATCGATAAAGAAACCCACCAGACTTCTTCATCATCTTTTATATCTCCTTGATTCCCTTCGACTATAATGCAAAATTCACCGCGTACTTCTCCATCATTACACCAATCAATTAATTCATCTAGTGAACCTCTAATAAACTCTTCAAATTTCTTTGTAAGCTCTCGTGAAATGACTGCTTTGCGGTTTCCCATTCCATCATGAATAGCTAGAAGCATTTCTTTTAATCGATGTGGAGCCTCATAAAAAATAAGGGTTCTTCTTTCCTTATTTAGCTCTTCTATAATTTCCTTACGGTGTTTCTTTTGCCGAGGTAAAAATCCATAAAACATAAAATGCTCTGTATTTAAGCCAGAAGCAATAAGAGACGTTAGAGCTGCATTTGCACCTGGTAATGGGATAACTGCAATTTCTTCTTGTAAAGCTAGTTCAACAAGATCAACTCCAGGGTCTGAGATACATGGCATACCTGCATCGCTTACAAGAGCAATTGTTTTACCTTGCAGCAAATCATGAATGATTTCTTTTCCTTTTTGTTGTTTATTATGTTCATGGTAGCTTATAATGCTCTTCTCAATCTCAAAATGGTTGCAGAGCTTCCTTGTTTGTCTCGTATCTTCTGCTGCAATGTAATCTGCTTCTTTTAATGAACGAATAGCACGAAATGTCATATCTTCTAGATTTCCAATTGGAGTTGGAACTAAATATAATGACCCTTTTTCACTATTTTGCTGATAGCTTTTTTGTTGCCACATCATTCATTCTTCCTTTCTTCTAAAAACCGCTCTTTTTCTTTTCTCGTTAGTTTTTTAAAAGCATATTCTGCTTTCATTGCCTCACTTTTTGTTTCAAATTCTTCTTTGTACAATAAAACGACAGGACGGCGGGCACGAGTATACTTTGCGCCTTTACCTTCATTATGCACTGTTAATCGTCTTTCCATGTTATTTGTATATCCACCGTAAAAACTCTTATCCCGACATTCTAAAACATAGAAAAAATGCTCACCCATAAAGAATTTTGTTCAATTCCTTTGTATATTCATTTTTTTCATTGTACACGAATAGAGGCGGTAAGATTTTTAAATCAGGTTTTCCATCTTTTATTCCTTCTACAAGGAGGGTGTTCGCTTCTTTCCCTTCCTTCGGATAAACAAATTGAATTCTTTTCGGTTCCAAACGATACTCTCTCATTAAGGTTATAATATCTAACAAACGTCCCGGTCTATGAACAAGCGCTACTTTCCCTCCTTGTTTCACAAGGGCACTACTCGCTTTGATAACATCTTCTAAATTACATAAAATCTCGTGTCTTGCAATAGCATAATGTTCATTCTTGTTTCTTTCCTCCTTTTGAGGAGTTGGAAAATATGGAGGATTACATGTTACAACATCATATTTTCCTGTGCCGAGCGTTGCTGGCATCTCTTTTAAGTCACCTAAAATAAAAGAGATTTGCTTTTGTAGCTCATTATATTCATTACTTCTAGTAGCCATATCATAGAGTCGCTCCTGAATTTCAACTCCAGTAATTGATGCTTTAGAGCGTGTTGATAAAAGAAAAGGAATAACCCCATTTCCTGTACATAAATCGATAATATTTCCTTTTTGAATTGGCACATATGTGAATTTAGCCAACAAAACGGCATCTAAAGAAAAGGAGAAGACAGTTGGACTTTGAATAATACGCAAACGCTCTTCTCCTAATAAGTAATCCAAACGCTCATCATGTTTTAAATTGACCATTATCATTTCCCTTTCTTGCTTTTAAAGCCGTATAAAAGGGTGCCCTTAGGCACCCCTTTTACTTTTTATTTAGAAAAGATAAGCAAAAAAGACAATCTTCTTTCCGAACACTTCCGTAGTGAACATTGCAAATATGAAAACCTTCTTGATACAAACGAGCTAAATTATCATATCCTTCACCAATATCAATTTGTTTTTGTACATTTTCTTTTGGTTTTTTGGATTTTAATTTGGTTTCCGTTCTTTCAAGTCTCTCTCGTAGATGTTTATTCTCTAACGTCACGTGATGGTTTTCTTCAATGAGTTCAGCAAGATGTTCTTTTAAGCTTCCTAGCTGTTTTGACAGATATCCAATCTGCTCTTCCATACCCATTACAGAATCTAATATCTCTTTCTTATCCAAACCTATACACCTCATTGATCAGTGGCTTGAATGGAAATAGCCCCTTCATGCATAATTTCATCTAACGTATATTCCACAACCCGCTCTCGGTCAGAGAGTTCTACTTGTAAAATACGTTCTAGTAAGTTCAGCCCAACAACGCGCCCTTTTCCATTTGGCGTATTAATAGACTCTCCTACATCAGGTAATTCTTCTTTTGCACTCTCATACTCATCATTCTCATATTTTAAGCAGCACATCAAACGGCCACATAACCCTGAAATCTTTGTAGGATTTAAAGATAAACTTTGGTCTTTTGCCATCTTAATAGACACAGGCTCAAAGTCTCCTAAAAATGTAGAACAACAAAGCATGCGACCACAAGGTCCGATACCACCTAAAAGTTTGGCTTCATCCCTTACACCAATCTGGCGAAGTTCAATCCGTGTTCTAAAAATAGAAGCTAAGTCTTTAACTAATTCACGGAAATCAATGCGTCCGTCCGCAGTAAAATAAAAAATTACTTTATTTCGATCAAACGTATACTCAACGTCTACAAGTTTCATTTCAAGTTTATGATAAGCAATTTTCTCTACGCATATCTCATAAGCCTTCTTTGTTGCTTGTCGGTTTTCTTCTACGCTCAATTTATCTTTTACATTAGCAATTCGGATCACTTTCTTCAGTGGAAGAACAATATCATCCTCTTCAACTTTTTTGCTGCCAATGACTACTTTTCCGAACTCGACCCCTCGAACAGTTTCAACGATAACATATTCTCCATTATCAACCTTAAGCTCTCCTGGATCAAAATAATATATTTTCCCCGCTTTTTTAAAGCGAACACCTACTACTTCATACAAGCTCCTATCCCTCCTGTAATTCCAACACCAGCTCCTCTATTAATAGCTGTGGATTCATATTGGAGCTTAGCTTCTGCTTAGCTTTTAGCACAGCTTCCAAACGTTGAACACTTTTTCTTTGTGTTGTTTGCAAAGCCTGCTTCTTAAGTTGTTCTCTATAACCTATAAAAGCGATAGTCTGTTCATTATCAGCCTGTAACTGCACTAAATCTCTATACAATAGTAAAAGGAGATGCAAGCCTTTCTCATACTGTTCTTTATCCTTGAAATGGGAAATCCACTCCTCCTGGATAAAAAACAGAGCTTGTTCTGGTCTTGTTACTAATGTTTCATTTAATTTTATCACTAACTTTCGTGCAAGTCCAAACCATTCATCTTCATTTAACTGTAAAGCTTCTTCAAGGCTATTCGTTAAGTGAGATAATAACTGTGCAGTAGAAGGAGAGACGCTATGTTCAACAAGGGTATCAACTAAAACCTGTGGAGTAAGTGGTTGAAATGAAAGTACTTGGCATCTTGAGACAATTGTATCAAGTAACTGATGAACCTGCTCAGTTAATAAGATAGCATATGTGTCTGCATGCGGCTCTTCTAAAAACTTTAATAAACTGTTTGCTGCGTTTGGCGTCATCTTGTTAACATGCTCGATAATATAGAGCTTCTTTCTTGACTCTACACCTGTCCTCTGAAACTCTGCTTGTAAATATTGAATTTGCTCTTTTTTAATAGACTGACCTTCAGGAGAAATGAAATGAACGTCAGGATGATTCTGTGATTCAATACGTCTACAATTTGAACAAGTAGAACAAGGTTTGGCTCCATCCCTATTTGTACAAAACAAACTTTTAGCCATTTGAAAGCTTACATCCTTCTTTCCTGTGCCTCGTCCGCCTTCAAATAAGTATGCATGCGAGACACGTCCCTTGTTTAAACTGTTCTCAATCATTTTCATCACTTTTGGTTGAATGTCTTCAAGTTCTCTCCATGTTTTCACGATTTTCACTCACTTCAAATTACATATATAAATTAATTAAAAGGCCTTTAATTTCACCCAATTTTTTTAGTAAAGAGATCGAGTTTGCTTGTTGATTTGTTATATCCTTAGTAAGCTCTATTAACTTTTCATCAATCTCTTCAACAGTTGTTAGTTTTTGGGTCTGTCCATCATAACTAAAACTTCTAGAATCCTTAAGATCTAATCCAAATTCTACAGCTTCCTTAATAAAACGCCTTATAAGCATCTTATATTTAGCCATTTCCCGTAATGTTCGAGAGCGAGCAAGGCGCTGTCCTTGATCTTCAATTCCTGCCATAAGCTGCTGTAGCTGTTGTAGCTGTAGTTTATTTGCCTGTTTCCCAACGAGGTCCTGAAATTTTAGCGGGGAAGACGTGACCTTCTGACTTTGTTGTCTACCTTGCTCAATATATAATGGAGCATCTTGATTAATTTTCATTTTTATCCCTTCATTTTAGAACTGATGGAAGGCTTCAACTGGTAATACAAAGACTGTTGCACCACCAACTTCTACTTCTACAGGGTATGGAATATAAGAATCTACGTTACCACCCATAGGTGAAAGTGGAGAAACGAATTTCTTGCGGTTTTGGCAGTTATTCTTAATTACCTCTAAAAGCTCATCAACACGATCATCATCTGTACCAATCATAAGCGTTGTATTTCCAGATTTCAAGAATCCCCCTGAACTCGAAAGCTTTGTAGAACGAAAATTATTTTCTACGAGCGCATCTAAAAATTTTGTGCTGTCTGCATCTTGAACCACTACTATAACAAGTTTCATTTTACATACTCCCTTTCCATAAGGTTATATAGTTCTCATATTTTCCTTTATTATATCAAGAAATTTTCTCTAATGACGAAATGTTTCAGAGTTTATACTTCCTTTGAAAATGATAAAGTACATCTTCAAAAACTTCAGAAACTGTTCGATCTGCATCAATCTTTATGATTCTTTCTGGAAATTTCTCTTGAAGAGTTAGATAACCTTCTCTAACTTTCCTATGAAAACTTAATGTTTCTAGATCAAGGCGATTTACCTCTCGATCTTTATTTTGATTTATTCTTTCTAATCCTGCTTCAACATCAAGGTCTAAGTAAAATGTAATATCAGGCATATAGCCATCAACTGCAAAAGAATTAATAGAAAAAATATCTTCTAGGCCAATTTCTCTTGCGTAACCTTGATAAGCTAAAGAACTATCAATAAACCTGTCACATATAACATACTTTCCCTCTTTTAAAGAAGGTATAACCTTTTCAACTAAATGTTGACGTCTTGCTGCGGCATAGAGAAGAGCCTCTGTTCTGCCATCCATTGTTGTATGCTCTTTGTCTAGAATGATGCTTCTAATCTTCTCGGAGATTTCGATTCCCCCAGGTTCTCTTGTAAAAATAGCTGGAATACTGCGACTTTCTAATTCTTCCTGTAGCTTATTTATAATAGTAGTTTTCCCTGCTCCTTCAGGTCCTTCAAAGGTAATAAAACGTTCTGTCATACTTCCTCGTCCTCTCGTACAAAAATCTCAATTACATTTTCAGGCTTTTGTATTCCTTGAATATGTACATTTTCATTTATTAATTTTTTTAAGTAAGAAATCCCATCTTCCCCTAACTTCTCTCCCTCCATGAAAAGAGGAATTCCAGGTGGATAAGGGATTATATTTCTAGCTGTTACTTTTCCTTTTGCCTCATCTATATGAACCCTTCTTCTTTTCAGGATTTTCCCTTCTTGATATGTCACATCTAGAGGATGTACATTTTTTCTAAAGTTATGTAAGAAGAAGCTAGAAACTGCCTGTTCCCGACATTGAGACACTTGTTGTACAGCAATCTCTTTAAGGTTATGGATCAATTTTTCATCATAAAAATTTGTTTTTAACGGCAAAATAAGTAGTACGCTCTTTTCATTTGCCAACTCACAATATATACCTCGCTGTTCTAATAAAGCTTGAAGGTCATAACCTGATAATCCATCAAGACTTATAGAAAGCTTTAGGGGATCATGACTAATATTAACATAATCAGGATTTAGGACAGTTATACCGTCTATACAAGCTATTTCTTCTCTAAATTTCTTTAATGAATGAAGAATATAATCTTCTTTCCCTAATAAAGAGAATAGATAAAAGCGAGCTAAATCTAAAGAAGCCATAATAGGATATGAAGGACTACTTGATTGAAGTATTGATAAAAAGTAAGAAAGTTCTTCCTTATCAATAAGGTCACCTTGAACAT
>Ga0268252_1002008_pt1 | contig 10680 bp, 9 predicted proteins | sample AgamicMgSfrz_FD_200244 | JGI IMG/M metagenome (GOLD analysis project Ga0268252, IMG submission 200244) | Agave microbial communities from Guanajuato, Mexico - Mg.Sf.rz (v2) (version 3) | ecosystem: Host-associated > Plants > Phyllosphere > Phylloplane/Leaf | place: Guanajuato, Mexico | collected... | reverse complement strand
CGGATGAGGCTAAAAAAGGATTTTGGGACATTTCAAGCAAGGCAGTATTCGGTACAAACAAACCAACTGAACAGCAGCTGAAAGAAATCAGTCCTGTCCGCAATGTTACAGGCGATACACCGCCCACATTCATATGGCATACGGCCGATGATGATTTAGTTTACGCTGAGAATGCTTTAGTCTTTGCTTTAGAGCTGGCAAAAAATAAAGTGCCATACGAATTGCATGTTTTCCAAAGCGGTGTACACGGATTATCTTTAAGTGATCAAACCACTGCAGGCAATGCCAGTCATATAAATGAAGCGTGCCAACCATGGTTTGAATTGGCAGCCACATGGCTGAAAAAACATCTTGAATGATTGAGGGAATTTATTGAGAAAGGTGATATTCTATGACCATTTTAAAAGCAGCAGCATTAACATGCGAGTATCGTACAAATCCACTCGGCATTGATATAAAAAAACCACGCTTAAGCTGGAAAATCATTTCAGACGAAAGAGGAACACTGCAGCAGTCGTATCAAATCCAAGTTTCCGTTCATCCTGACTTCCATATATTGCTGTGGGATACAGGTAACACGTACTCACAAGATTCCCTGCATATTGAGTATGAGGGACCTGACCTTAACGAAAACACTAGATATTATTACCGAGTGAAAGTTTGGGACAACAAAACACGCGAATCCTCCTGGAGCGAAACAGCCTGGTGGGAAACAGCAATGTTTGCCGCATATGATTGGAAAGCTCAATGGATCACACCTTCTGAAGCGGAAATAGACCCGTTGAGTGAGCCGGCATTTTGCCTAAGAAAAGAATTTCAACTGCAAAGAGGCATCCTATCTGCCCGCATTTATGGTACTGGTCTAGGCTTGTATGAGCTGTTTGTTAACGGGGAAAGAGTCGGAGACGAGCTGTTTGCTCCCGGCTGGACCAGCTATCACAATCGCCTTCAATATCAGACATATGATGTAACATCACAAGTTCAAGCAGGACCGAACGGATTTGGCATCATGCTTGCAGACGGCTGGTATAAAGGAAATATCACATGGGAAAATAAGCGTCATGTGTATGGAGACAGGCGCGCTGCATTTTTTGAATTGCATGTGAAATACGAGGATGGCACAGAAGAGCTTATTGCTACAGATACGACATGGAAAGCAGCGACAGGACCTGTTGTTTATTCAGAGATTTATCAAGGAGAAAGATATGATGCAAGACTCGAACAAGAGGGTTTCAGTCTGCCTGGTTTTGATGATAGCAGTTGGTCTAATACCTCTGTGCAAATAATGCCTGTATCACAACTGATCGCTCAAGAGAATTCGCCGACAAAAGTGACAGAAGTCATAAAACCGGTTGCTGTTTTTAAAACTCCAGCCGGAGATACAGTCATAGATATGGGGCAAAACATGGTCGGTAGAATTCGCTTTTCTGTTAAAGCGGAAAAGGGGACGAAGATTTCCTTAAAGCATGCAGAAGTGCTTGATAAAGATGGAAACATTTACTTTGGCAATCTGCGCAAAGCAGACCAGCAAGTAGAATATATCGCAAAGGGAGACGGCTTGGAAAACTATGCTCCTCACTTTACTTTCCAAGGCTTCCGCTATGTGAAGGTGGAAGGTTATCCAGACCAAGAAAATGGACTTTCTCACGAGCACTTCTTAGGAGAGGTCATCCATACCGATATGGAGCCCTTGGGTGAGTTTGAATGCTCCAATCCGCTTGTGAATAAGCTCCAGGAAAATATTAAATGGGGGCAAAGAGGCAATTTCCTAGATGTGCCGACTGACTGTCCGCAGCGCGATGAGCGCCTTGGCTGGACTGGTGATGCGCAAGTATTTATTCAGACAGCGCTGTTCAATTATCATGGCGGACCTTTCTTCACAAAGTGGCTTCGTGACCTTAAGGCAGAACAGCATCCAGATGGAGGAGTTCCCTTTGTCATTCCAGCAGTTGTCGGCGGTGCCAATGCGGCAGCCTGGGGTGATGCAGCAACAGTAATTCCATGGGAAGTTTATAAGGCATACGGAGACAAGCGCCTGTTACAAGAGCAGTATGACAGCATGAAGGCTTGGGTCGAGTATATGCGCAAACAAGGAGAAAACGAATATCTATGGATTGTCGGCTTCAATTTCGGTGACTGGCTTGCACTTGATGCACCATCAGGCAGTTACAGCGGTGCAACTCCCAAGGATTTTATTGCAACAGCTTTCTATGCACATTCGACTAGAATTCTCCGCGATGCTGCCAAAGTTCTCGGCAGATGGGATGATGTTCAAACCTATAGTACGCTGCTTGAGAATATTATAGAGGCATTCAATCATGAGTTTGTCTCCCAATCTGGCAGACTCGTATCACCGACGCAAACAGCACATGTACTTGCATTAATTTTCGACCTTGTGGATGGAAAAGTAAAAGAGCGCACAGCATATGAGTTAAACGAACTTATTATTCAGAATAACTATCATTTAACAACAGGGTTTGTCGGAACTCCATATTTATGTTTTGCTCTTTCAAAAGCAGGACATCATGATACAGCGGTTAAATTATTGCTGCAAGAAGGTTATCCTTCCTGGCTGTATTCTGTTAAAAAAGGGGCAACAACCATTTGGGAGCACTGGGACGGAATTAAGGAAGACGGTTCGTTTTGGAGTGATGATATGAATTCCTTTAACCATTATGCCTATGGCGCCATCGGTGATTGGATGTACAGAGCAGTCGCAGGACTCGATATGGATGAAGAGCTGCCAGCCTATAAACGAATCCGCATTAAGCCGCAATTTGCCGGAATTCACTTAAACTATGCAAAGGCTGCCCTTGAATCCATGTATGGCAAGATACTATCAGCTTGGAGCATTACAGCTGATAAGATTGAGCTGAAAGTGGAAATACCGCCAAATACAACAGCAGAAATTGTATTGCCTTATGCCCAAGCAGCTGATATTTCAGAAAGCGGAAACCCGCTTGTTCACTCAGAAGGGATTTATACTTACAAGGAAAAAGATAATACAGTCACCTTAACAGTCGGTTCAGGCAGTTATCACTTCCAATATCACAACAAGAATGGATTAATGGTAGAATTCACGCAAGACTCTAGGCTTATCGACGTGCTAGCATATGAAACAGCAGCAGCTATTCTTGAAAAGCATGCCCCAGGCATCGCAAAGCCACCAGGCATATTTGCGATGAGAACGAAAACTTTGCGAGAATTAGCAGTCTTTCCAGAAGCAAACCTGACAGCAGATAAAGTGAATGCCTTAATAGATGAACTTAACACCATTGAATGGAATCTAGAGCTAGTGAAATAAAGTGAAATAAGTCATTCATCAGAAAATGGTGAATGACTTATTTTCTTTTTTAGAAGAAGGGATATAGCAAACCGGTGGAGAATTATTCCAACTATACAAACATGCTAAAAAAGAAACAGCCGCTTGCAATATATGTGGAGGGGTGGGGAGCTTTGTAAGGAAAAATTTTTCCGTATTATGTGAATATAATGGGAGGTAAGTGGCAGGGCTTAGTGCAATAACTAAACTGGGTTGGTATGAAGAAATATTTGAATATTTTTCCATGATATCTATGATAACCGGAGATATGAGCAGAATAGAAAACTTTATCGGGCAAAAAGAATGATTGACGATGGGGTGGAAATGGGAATGAAAATATATAGAGAATCATATCAGGAAAACAGTGATTTTCTCCGAAAGAGAGTAATAGAATACAATCTTTCCCGCTTGCCAGATTCGGTAAAGCACCCGGTTAACAAACTCTGCTTTACCGCAAGAGACGAAAACGAAAGAATTGTCGGCGGTATTTCAGGTGTGATTTTCTGGCACCATTTACAGATTGAATCATTATGGGTCGATGAGACAAACAGAGGAAAGGGATATGGAAGCGGCCTGTTAAAAACCATGGAGGAAAGTGCTATTGAATGTAAATGCAGTCATATTCAATTAGATACTTTCAGCTTTCAAGCCCCAGAATTTTATCGAAAACATGGCTATGAGATTGCTGGTGTCATAAAGGAACATCCAATACAGGAAAGCAGCCAGTATATACTAGTTAAACGCTTAAAAAGAAAAAAAGCAGACATGTCATAGCAAGCTACTAAAATTTATCTGGAGAAGAGGGATGTATAATGGAGAATTTCGGGCTATACGGTAAGTTTACAGCGAAGGAAGAGAATCGCGATATGCTAGCAGCAATTTTAATTGAAGCCGCATCATTAATGGAGGTAGTTGAAGGCTGTGAGGTGTATACCATTAATCTTTCAGACGCAGAACCTGATAGTGTTTATGTTTACGAGGTATGGAGCAGTAAAGATGCGCACGAAGCATCATTATCACTAGAAGGAGTTCAAACATTAATTAGTCAAGCAAAGCCATTGATTACGGGCATGGAAAGAATTAGTACATTTAAGCAGGTGTGGGGTAAGGGCACGTCAGGGCAGCCTGTATAGGCGGCCTGTTTTTTATTCTCTCATGAAAGGAGTATGTGATGAAGTTTGTACTTATATTTGGACCACAGGCCGTCGGCAAAATGACTGTCGGTCAGGAATTAGCCTCCATTACAGGCTTAAAGCTTTTTCATAATCATATGAGTATTGATTTAGTCAGCAATTTTTTCGATTATGGAACGAAAGAAGGAAGCAGGCTTGTTAATCTGTTTCGGCAGGAAATCTTTGAGACAGTCGCAAAAAGCGATTTACCTGGGTTAATCTTCACTTACGTGTGGGCATTTAATCTGAAAGAGGATTGGGAGTATGTTGAAAAAATCTCCAATATTTTTAAAAAACAGGGCGGAACTGTTTATTATGTAGAATTAGAGGCAGATCTGAAAGAGCGGCTGTATCGAAATAAAACCCCCAACAGACTAGAACATAAGCCAACAAAAAGAAATATAGAATGGTCTGAATCAGAACTAAAAAGTTCCCTCAGAAAATATCGATTAAACTCCCATGAAGGTGAAATACAAAAGAAAGAATATTTGAAAATAAATAATACATATAAAAGCCCTAAAGACGTCGCTGCGATGATAAAAGAGAAGTTTCAGCTATAAGTTATTGCTTTGCTTCTAGTTTTTTAGAAGCATGGCTTTTTTCTATTGATTTAGTCAATATCATACAAGAGCAGCTGTAAATATATATGCTACACTGATTTCAACAAAAGCAAATGATGGAAGGAGGCGTTTATGATGAAGGAACAAAGGATTGTAAAATTTGATGAAAAACTGCAGGTGGAAGCATATTATTTTAATGGGATTATGCAGAAATTCCCTAACCATTTCCATGAACATTATGTAATCGGCTTTATTGAGAGTGGCCAAAGAAAACTCTCTTGCAAAAATAGGGAGTATATTATTAATAAAGGAGATATGGTTATCTTTAACCCATTTGATAATCATGCATGCGAACAACTAGAAAAAAAACCCCTAGACTACCGCTGCTTGAATATCAATTCTAACATCATGGAGAAAGTGGCGAAGGAAATGATGGGAGGAGAATATGTTCCTTGCTTTACTTCACCTGTTCTTGTGCAAGCAAGCTATGCACCGCTGTTAAAGGAAGTGCATGAGATGATTATGAATAGCAGTGTGGAGTTTGAAAAGGAAGAAAGTTTTTATTTTTTAATGGAACATTTAATAAAAGAATGCAGCGTGAAGTTTGCCGAAAGTAATTCAGCAGATCAGCGTCTCTATACGGTATGCCGTTATATGGAGGAAAACTATTCAATACATTTAACATTGAATGACTTAGCTGAAGTTTGCGGAATGAACAAATATACATTATTGCGCTCATTTACACGCAATTTTGGAATTACACCATACAGATACTTACAAACAATTAGGATTAATGAAGCGAAAAAACTGCTTGAACGCGGAATTAAGCCTATAGATGTTTCCATGGAGACAGGGTTTACAGATCAAAGTCATTTTAGTAATTTTTTTACAGAGTTTATCGGTCTAACACCAGGCCAGTATCGGGATATTTATCGAGGTAAGAAGCAAGCTTAACTAAGAGTGTGAGGACATTAAAATGAGGAATCAAACGACGAATGGTCATATAGCAGCACTAGTGACTATTTTTATCTGGGGAATTACCTTTATTTCGACTAAAGTTTTACTGACAGATTTTACTCCAACTGAGATTTTATTTTATCGGTTTGCAATTGGTTTTATTGTATTGCTAATTATATTTCCATACAGGTTAAAAGTCACAGATAAAAAGCATGAGCTTCTATTTATAAGCGCAGGGTTATGTGGAGTAACATTATATTATCTTTTGGAAAATATTGCTTTAACAATGACGATGGCCTCCAATGTCGGAGTTATAAGCGGAATGGTTCCATTTTCAACAGCTATACTTATGATGCTGTTTTTGAAGGATGAGCGTTTAAGGGGGAACTTTTTTGTTGGTTTTGCTACGGCGATGATTGGTATCTTTTTAATCAGCTATAATGGAACAGCTAATTTTCACATAAATCCACTTGGAGATATGCTGGCAGTTGCCGCTACGGTTGTATGGGCAGCCTACTCTGTACTGACAAAAAAGATCTCAAGTTATGGCTATCATCCAATCCAGACAACAAAAAGAGTGTTCTTTTACGGACTTGTTCTTATGGTGCCAACATTGTTTTTCTTTGACTTTAAGCTCGAGCTTGCCAGATTTGCCAATCCAGTACAGCTATTCAATATTTTGTTTCTTGGAATAGGAGCATCTGCCCTCTGCTTTGTAACATGGAATATGGCAGTTAACATTCTTGGGGCAGTCAAAACTAGTGTTTATATTTACATGGTACCTGTCATTACTGTCGCAACGTCAATGATTATTTTAAATGAACAGCTGACAGTGCTGTCAGCATTGGGAATTGTCTTAACACTAGCCGGACTGGTTGTTTCAGAGACGAAAATATCGTTTAAGAAAAAAGGGGAATGGAACAGCGGTGTGGTGAAATAGCAGCTTTTTAAAAATTGGAGGGAGCTTTGCTGATAAGCGGTTAGTCATCTGATGTAATTTTTAAGTGTAAGTTTGTCCAAAGAAAACCGAACAGTATATGTACAGGTTTCCTTTTAATAATAGAATAAGCTAATTGGAGAGAGGCGTGAAAACACATGTTTTCATGCCTTTTATGTCGAAATAATGACATAGACAAGCCTTGATTTGAATAGGATTAGGGATAGTAAAGAAAAGCAGAGATAATTAATAAGAAATAGGGGTTAGCGGATGGTTAAAACAGAAAAGAGTGAAACTTATATTAAAGCCACTTTTCATTCACTTGTACAGGCAGTCGTTCCTCCTCAAAAAATTCACCTTAACAATGACACCTCGTATATAAAGCCAGGAGCCTTTGAACTAAAGATTTACGACTATTTATTACAGATACTAAATCGGTCCATACCCGAAATGGTAAAAAAGCAGTTGAAGGTTGAATCGTTGGCAAAGTCTACAGCAGAATTGCTAGATAATGGGGCAGTATTTCTAATCCATTCAAAGAAAAATTTATATCCAATCTGCTGTAATGGATTTCCTGGAGGCGGTCCTTTTACTTTATTAGCACCACTAGACAGGCTTAGAGCAATCTCATGTATAGAGAGGCTGGAAATAAATAAGGGGGATTTAAGCCCGCCTTACGAAAATAACAAAGGCCTTATTCTAAATATGATGGACGTATTGCATCAGCTTACTTTTTTTGGGTTTTACTCCGAATGGACGGGATATGGCAGTACAGCTTTACTGACACCTGAAAGCCGTCAACTCGAATACTTCCCTGTCGGCTGGAGTCAGGCTTGTTATCCTGGACCAGCTTATGCGTATCGGGATTTTCGCGGTTTTTTAGCCTTTATGCCAAATAAAAAGGAGAATTAGAATGGATTTGTATGATGTCATTGTAATTGGTGCTGGCGGTGGAGGGGCTGTTTGTGCGAAAGAACTTGGGGAAAAAGGATTAAAAGTGCTCGTCGTGGAAGCTGGTCCTTGGTATGGCAATAAAAAATGGCCGCAACCCAATGCGGAGGCAGGAAGCAAATACAGTTCCTCTTTGTCTGACCTCGACATTCATCTATACAAGCAGCTAGTGGATAAGAAGGAAATGAATATGAATGATTTAGTGACAGGAAGGTATCGCTGGGGCCCAGCAGACCGTAGCAAGGCGCCATGGTTCAGAAGCTTTAAACAAAAGGCAATGATTTGGCAGTCTGCCGGAGTTGGAGGCACTACTCAAGTTTATACAGCTAACTGTCCGCGGGCCTATCCAATATCAATAGACGATAAATGGCCGTTTTCGTATAAAGAGCTTATACCTTATTATGAAAAGGTTGAGGATTCCTTGCCAGTCAACTTTGCAGCAGTTACTGCAAAGGAAGAATTATTTTATTACGGTGCTAATAAGCTCGGGCTGCCCTTGAATCCAGCCCTTGATATATATACACCTGGATATAGACCACAGCCGAATGCCATTCTTTCGCCTAACCATTCCATCACTAATCCCAATATTACGGATGTACAGCTATCCTGGATGGAAGGCTGTACATTGGCAGGACACTGTATTAACGGTTGTTCTCAAGGTCCCTCTATAGAGAAAATCGCAAAGCGTTCGACTAACGTAAGTTATATTCCACTTGCTTTAAGGACTGGAAATGTAAGTATAAGGCCAAATGCATTTACAGTAAAAATCCTGACCGAAATGGAGGGGTCTAATCTCCGTGCAATCGGCGTGAAAGTGAGAGATACATGGACAGGAGAAGAGGAGGAGGTAAAGGCAAAAGCAGTCGTTTTGGCCTGCGGCAGTATAGAAACTCCTAGACTTTGGATGAACTCTTCCTTGCCAGAAAACAAGTTTGTTGGAAAAGGATTAGTCACACATTATATGGATTGGATAACAGGAATCTTTAATGAGAAAGATTTATTGGCTGCCTTAGGTACAAATGAAATAAAACCATATGTAGGAAACACATGTGGTGCAAGACTTGACTACCCAGGACTTGGTGCTTTACAGACTGCTGGGATGAGTCCGGGATTGACAGCTTCCTTTTATGGTTTGAGTAAAACCGGTTATTCCTTCATGCAGGAGCGAAGCGGTCAAAGTTCATGGGATATGGAGGGACGGCCGGTTGGACAGACTTTAAATTACTTAATGGAAATGTATTCTCGTTCTTTAAGTATATTAGTAACGACGGACGATGAAGTAGATGACAGTAACGGTGTCACACTAGATCCTTACCTTTACGATGAAAATGGTTTTATTCCAGTTCTTCGATATAAAGCTACAAAAAAATCTGCAGAGCGGCGCAAGAAACTGACTGTCCTTGCTGCAGACATATTACGTAAGGCTGGAGCAAAACAAATTCTGCGCTCCAATTGGCCTGAAGGTATGATGATTCATATGGAAGGCACGATGAGAATCGGCTTTGTTGTGGATAAAAACTGTGAGGCTTTTCAAGTGAAACGGCTTTTTATTGCTGACAACAGTGTGCACGCAAACGGTTTGGGCGGTGCTAATCCAACCCTCACAACACAAGCCTTAGCTGTCAGAACGGCAGAAAAGGTAATGGAAACCTATTTTTCTTAGCATGTTTTTCTTATTGTTTGGCAAACTAACACAAAAACATTTACTAAGAAAGGTGGGGTTTACCATATGAAATTGCTGGAAGTCATGTATGATGCATTTGAGCCTTTTTTGGACGGCGAAATAAGACCATTAAATGTGTTGGAGGTCAGCAATCTGTGGTTCTATTTGTTAGCAACGGAAACAACACTTCGCAATGAAGAGCTTGGAGCTAATATTGTTCAAGATCCAAAATTAAAGTCCATTATTCAAGAAACAACAGAATCAGTGCATATTCCAATGCGGGATGAGCTGAAAGAATTTTTAACTAAAGAAGGAGTGCCGCTTCCGCAAAATACTCCGCAAAAACCGGTCGGGGATTTTCGGAATATACCAGAAGGGGCAAGGATGAACGACGAAGAAATGGCAAACCTGCTTTCTTATAATCTTGCAGCAGGAGTAAACTATGCAGCAAGAGGCCTTACTGAGTCTATACGAGCGGATGTTGGATTGCTTTTTTCTAAGTTTATCATGAAAAAAACTCTGGCCGGTTTGACAGTCAAGCAGTACTTAGATGAGCATGGGTGGCTGCGTGTGCCGCCTTTTTACAACAAGTAGAAAGTGTTGTTAAGTACTAATATCGTTATGCAGAAGTTGGATTTAAAGTAATTCAGCTTCTTTTTTTGGTATAATAATTAGTGAAAAGATAGGCAAATCACATTTAAAACAAAAAAACATAAAAAATATTTAAAAATGTATTGACGATTGTTTTAATACTTTATATAATAATCCTTGTCGCTGATACAACAACGCAAAAAAACGTGGAATCAGCAATGAATAATGCTAGTAATGGCCCATTGGTCAAGCGGTTAAGACACCGCCCTTTCACGGCGGTAACACGGGTTCGAATCCCGTATGGGTCACCAAATAATGGAGGATTAGCTCAGCTGGGAGAGCATCTGCCTTACAAGCAGAGGGTCGGCGGTTCGATCCCGTCATCCTCCACCATATATTCGCCGATGTAGCTCAATTGGTAGAGCAACTGACTTGTAATCAGTAGGTTGGGGGTTCAAGTCCTCTCGTCGGCACCATTGATAAATTAATTTGCGGGTGTGGCGGAATTGGCAGACGCACTAGACTTA
>Ga0268252_1002007_pt1 | contig 10684 bp, 17 predicted proteins | sample AgamicMgSfrz_FD_200244 | JGI IMG/M metagenome (GOLD analysis project Ga0268252, IMG submission 200244) | Agave microbial communities from Guanajuato, Mexico - Mg.Sf.rz (v2) (version 3) | ecosystem: Host-associated > Plants > Phyllosphere > Phylloplane/Leaf | place: Guanajuato, Mexico | collected... | reverse complement strand
ACTCAGTAGAGTGCTTTTTCTTTTTGTATGTAATTGTGCATATTATATTTTTTTTCAAATGAAGAGGATTACAATATAAGTTGTAGACAGACTTTATAAAGCAGAATTTAATACAAACATTTCCCTCTACTTTTTGTATCTAACAATCGTATAACAATAAATAATTCTGTTTTATAGTGTCTGTTTTTGAAAGGTGGCTTCTTTGAAGGCACTTTTTTTTTATTAGTATAGATAGTTTTCACTGTTAGCATAGTGTAAACTATCTATACTAAACATTAGCAATCTTCCGTATAAATATTATCAATTTACTATATATTCCAGTGGTGTTAACCTACATATGAAAGGCTTTCTTTTTCAAAATATTACCCCTAATAAAATTTTGAAGAAGTCAACTGTCTCCAAACTTGTCTTTATGCTTAAAGAAAAAGCACTCAAATTGAGTGCTTTTTCTTATTGAAACATGCTATTTTTCTAGGCGATTTTCATAAAATAAAAGTAAAGAAATGAAAGTGGGTGACAAAATGCCAGCAGTTGTGGAAGGTGTTATTATTGAAAATTGTAACGGAACAATTAACCTAGGTGATAAATATAACGTGCAGCCAATTGAAAAAACGAAAGCTTATAATGGATCAGGGTCATCGAATACAGCAATAAAAGTACAAACATTTAATGGCGTTAGTACAGCAGATGTAGGGGATAGCGATGTGAATGATCAGGGGATACAGTTTACTTTATAGCACAATATGTAAAATTGCATAAAATGATGAAGTTGCCCTATGATACAATCTAGCTGTGAGCTGTTAATGATTCTTCTGTATTATAGTTGTTAGATTAGAAATATAACATCTTATCGAAAATCATACGTACAAAAAAAGACACTTCAAACGAAGTGTCTTTTGTATTTTAGTGATATCCTTTAGCAGAGTCTTTATGAATTTTATTTTTAAAAATACTGTAGCTCCAAAGCTGATATCCAATAACGATTGGTACCATGACCATTGCAACGAAGAACATAATTTTTAAGTTTAATTGACTACCAGCTGCGTTGTATAACGTTGTACTGTATGCATCGTTAATACGAGATGGTAACATTCTTGGGAACATACCTGCAAAGCCAGTTGTCATAAACATTGCGATTGTTAGGCAAACGAATGTGAATGCAAGGCCAATTTTATGTTTGTACACCATAATAAGTGCGAGTACACTCATTAACATTGCAAGTACTGGAAGAATGAATAGTACCGGATATTCCGTAAAGTTTTGGAACAAGTTTGTCCGATTAGCAGTTGCTACATAGAAGATAGCTAAAATAATAGCTGCTGCCATTGAAAACGGTCTCGCGATTTTATAAGCACGGTCGGATACTTCACCAGTCGTTTTAATCATGACCCAAAGGGCACCGGATACGACAAATATAGCAGTGAAGAACAATCCTCCTAAAATACCGTAATGGTTTAATAAGCTAAGTAAATTTCCTTCATAACCATTTTTTCCGATTTGTAGTCCGTAATAAAGATTAGCGAACGTAACACCGAATAGGAAAGCAATTAAAAAACTCCCAATTGCAAATGCCCATTTACAAGTTTTTTGCCAAATCGGTGAATCATCTTTATGCATGAATTCCAGCCCAGCGGCACGAGCAAATAGTGCAAGTAATACTAAGAATAACGGTGTATAGAGATAACTAAACATATTTGCATATGTGACTGGGAAGGCAGCAAATGTTGCGCCACCAGCTGTAATTAACCATACTTCATTACCGCCCCAGAATGGGCCAATTGCTTCTTGTAATTGATTTCGTTCTTGTCGATCTTTCGTAACGAAAGGGAAAATCATTCCGTTACCAAGTGCATACCCATCAAGAATGAAGTAAACTGTCCAAATCACGCCCCATAAACCAAACCAGATGATTGCAAGCATATCATGAGACATGAGCCACACCTCCCTCAGTAGCAGGTTCTTCTAATGCTGCAGGTCCTTTTTTCGCGAACTTCAGCATTAAGTATACGTCTGCAATTAAAAGTAAAGTGTAGAACAAAATTAAACTAATTAATGAGAACCAAATTTGTGGAACTGATATAGGCGATACAGATTCTGCTGTACGCATTAGTTTATATACTGTCCATGGTTGACGACCTACTTCAGCGACAATCCATCCTGCGTTAATCGCGATATAAGGAAGTAAGACAGACCATATTGTAATTTTTAAATAACGTTTTGAGTTTTCTAGTTTTCCTTTTCGGTTTAAATAGAAGCCGTACCAAGTTAATGCCATAAAGAACATACCAAGTGCAACCATTAAGCGGAAGCTATAATACACGAGGTTAACATTTGGACGTTCATCTTTCGGAATATCTTTTAAACCAACAATTTCGCCATCAAATGAGTTTGTATAGAAGAAGCTTCCGAGTTTTGGAATCGTAAGGAATTCAAAGTTCTTCTCATTTTTTACATCAGGAATTTGAACAATTGAGAAGCCTTGTCCTTTTCCAGTTTCCCAAACTGCTTCCATCGCAGCTCCTTTTGCGGGTTGATATTTAGCTGCTGATACACCAGATTGATGTCCCATAAACGGTGTAATTGTTGCGGCGAATAAGCCTAACATTAAACCAAACTTAAATGATTTTTTGAAGAATTCTACTTCATTTTTACGTAATAAGTGATAGGCACTAATTGCCATAACGAAGAAAGCACCTACGATATAACAACCAACTACAGTATGGAAGAACATATTCCAAGCGTATGGATTCGTAACGAGTGCCCAGAAATCATTTAATTCAGCGCGGCCGTTACGTACTACGTAGCCAACAGGGTTTTGCATAAAGCCGTTTGCTGTAATAATCCAAAGGGCGGAAATGTTTGTTCCAAGTGCAACCATCCACATACAGAAGGCACGAAACTTTGGTGAAATTTTGTCTTTACCGAATAACCATATTCCCATGAAAGTAGATTCTAAGAAGAAGGCAACAAGTGCTTCGATTGCGAGAGGGGATCCGAAAATGTCTCCCATATATTTGGAGTACTCAGACCAGTTTGTTCCAAATTGGAATTCCATCGTAATCCCGGTTATAATCCCCATTACGAAGTTAATTGTAAATAATTTACCCCAGAAATTTGCCATTTTACGGTATGTTGGATTCAATGTGCGGGCGTATTGAGTTTCCATACATGCTACTAAAATGACAAGTCCGATTGTCAAAGGTACAAATAAAAAGTGATAAAAAATAGTAATTGCAAATTGAAAACGACTCAGTAACAGAACGTCGGACATAATGAATATTCACTCCTTTTTTACATTATCTACAATCAGTTTATAGTGAAAATACGTTTGAAATAGAGGTGACTTGTTACAAAGGTGTGTGTATATTTTGAAAGAATTATGTCGATTATCTGAAAATATCCTATTTTTACTATAAAGCGATATCCTTTTTGAGTTTTTCATATTTTGGTACACTATATAAGTAATGTAAATGAGAGAAAAGAGGGTTTTTTACTATGAAGTCATTAGAAGAGATTTTACAATACAATGAAAAATTTGTTGAAGAGAAAAGATACGAAGAGTATGAAACGGGAAAATTCCCGAATAAAAAAATGGTAATTATCTCTTGTATGGATACTCGTCTTGTTGAATTATTACCAAAAGCAATGAATATGCGTAACGGTGATGTGAAAATTATTAAAGTAGCAGGAGCTGTTATCTCACATCCATTCGGAAGTATTATGCGTAGTATTTTAGTTGCTGTATATGAACTTGGTGCTGATGAAGTTTGTGTAGTTGGTCACCACGATTGCGGTATGGCAAAAATTCAGGCAAGCAGTACAATTGAGAAGATGAAAGAGCGCGGTATAACAAATGAGAAATTAGATACACTCCGTTATTCTGGAATCGATTTAGAAAGATTCCTACAAGGGTTCTCTAGTGTAGAAGAAAGTGTAGAACATAGTGTATCAATACTTCGCAACCATCCATTACTTCCAGAAGAAGTACCTGTTCACGGTCTTGTTATAGATCCTGATACAGGAAAATTAGATTTAGTTGTGAATGGTTACGACAATTAAGAATTTACTTTGTCATCCTTTTTATCTGGGACAGGATCAAATCCTCCCGGGTGGAAAGGGTGACATTTTAATATACGCTTACAAGTAAGCCAAAAGCCTTTGAGTGCACCATGTTTTTGAAACGCCTCTAATCCATAATGAGAACAAGTTGGATAAAAGCGGCATGTTGGTGGTGTCATCGGAGAAATGAACTTTTGATAAAAGCGTATAATCCCAATAAAAATCTGTTTCATAACGGTCTCCTTTTCAGCATACTCTTAAAGTATTATAGCACGACTGTACATAATACTTTACTAATGTGCATTTCCGTTATATCATATTGGATATAACGGAATTAAATTAAAAGCGGGAGAGATGTTGTATGCCATCAGTAGAAAGCTTTGAATTAGATCATACGATTGTAAAGGCACCTTATGTAAGACATTGCGGAGTTCACAATGTAGGTAGTGACGGTATTGTAAATAAATTTGATATTCGTTTCTGCCAACCGAATAAACAAGCAATGAAACCAGATGTTATTCATACGTTAGAGCATTTATTAGCATTTAATTTACGTAAATATATTGATCGTTATCCGCATTTTGATATTATCGATATTTCACCGATGGGCTGCCAAACAGGATATTATCTTGTAGTGAGCGGAACACCGACAGTTCGAGAAATCATTGATTTATTAGAACTAACATTAAAAGATGCGGTTCAAATTACAGAAATTCCGGCTGCAAATGAAACGCAATGTGGTCAAGCGAAGCTTCATGACTTAGAAGGAGCACAACGCTTAATGAACTTCTGGCTAAGCCAAGATAAAGATGAACTTGAGAAAGTGTTTGGATAAAGAAAAACTGCCTGTTAAAGGGCAGTTTTTTTATTTGTAAAACAGGAGTTTTTTGTGTGAATGGAGTATTGACTTTAACGTATACGTCAAAGTTTATAGTGAAGATAAATAAGGCGTGAGGAGGAAACGATGGATAAGTATAGCATTGGTGAAATTTCAAAAGAAACGAATGTAACGACGAGAACACTTAGATATTATGAGGAAATTGGATTATTAAAACCGTCGTACGTTGCTGAGTCAGGATATCGTTACTATTCAAAAGATGATGTAATTACATTGCAACAAATAACAACGTTTAAAAAGCTTGGTTTTAAGCTTTCGGAAATAAAAAAAGTGTTAAAAGAGGAAAAGGGGAATTCAGAAGAAAGATGGAAAAGTGCAATTCAAAATGAAATTCAAACAATACAAGCGGAAGTAAAAAGATTAAAGGACTTAGAAAAACTATTATATACAGCATTTCATTCCATTGAATTAACAGGAGAGCTTAAAACAGAAGATTTAATGTTATTCATAAAATCAGTACAGGGAATTGAGCAGAGAGAAAATTTCCGACAAAAATATTTTACGGAGGAAGAACAGAAGGTTATAGAGGATTTACCAACACTTGAAGAAAACGATGAAAGAACAAAAGAATGGTTACAAGTATTAAGAGAAATTCGTCAGCGTATAAATGAACCAGTAGATTCACCGGAAATTCAAATGTTAGCGGAAAGGGTAGTGGCTTTTTCAATGCACGTATTTCATGAAGATGAACAATTAATAAATAAGTATTGGGATTTAATTAAACCTGAAGAGGGAGAGATTGCAAGAGTATACGGACTTGATTTAGAAACGATGAATTATATAGAAAAGATGATAGATTGTTATTTAAAAAAGGAGGAGGGTAAATGACTGGCGCGGGAAAAGAGAAGCTATATGGAATTAAGCATGCGCGGATGGAGAGGCAATATTTTTATAAGCATCTGGGGATTTTCATTTTTGCACAGATTCTATTTATTTTTATAGTAGGGCTTGTACCAGCTCAAGAGTTGCCAAGCGGTTCCTATTTCCTTCATATGAAAGAGTGGATTTTAAATAAACAAATTGGATTTTATAAAAATGAAACGATTAATACGATTACAAGTGTCTGGACATCAGTGCTTATTATTCATTTTATATGGGCGATGTCTTACATTCTTTTTCCGAAAAAGAAGCGTAATTCTTCGAAACAAGAAACAAGAGAAGAGATAAAAGAAGAAGTGAAAAAGAAAAAGGAGATTAGCATAAATAGGGCGTGGATGTATTTAGTATTTGGGGGCTTAATTGAAATATATTGGGCGACAGGATTAAAAACAAATTCAATGAGTATTTTGACACTCATTGCAATTTTAGTGAGCTTTCAACTACTAATTGAAGCAACTAAAAAAATTCCAATTGGTACGGCATATGCAGTATTTACTGGAATTGGTACAGTTGGAACGATATTGGTAGATATTTTATATTTCAAAGAACCATTTTCGCTCATCAAAATTTTCCTCGTTTGCTTATTGGCACTATTTATTATCGGATTGAAATTTAGTGGGAATAAGGAAGAGGTGAAATAAAGTGGCATGGATCTATTTAATTATAGCTGGGCTCTTTGAAATTGTCGGTGTAATTGGGATAAAGAAAGTAGCAAAAAATAATAGTTGGACGAATAATATTATTTTAATAGGTGGTTTTATTATTAGTTTTCAATTTTTAACGATGGCGCTTCAAGAAATTCAGTTATCGATCGCATATGCAGTTTGGACTGGAATCGGAACGCTCGGGGCAGCAGTTGTCGGTATTTTATTTTTTCAAGAACCTAAAAACGCTTTTCGGATTATTTGTATTGTTGGGATTATGGGGACGATTATTGGATTGAAAGTAGTGAGTTAAAGAAGAGCACACAAGCTCTTCTTTTTTATGGAAGTATGTCAGAAATCCCAACGAAGAAAGTGATTATCCCAACTATAAAACAAAAGATAGCTTTCGATTTTTGCTTTTGTTGTATTTCAGCAACTCCCGAAAGAATAAATGTGATGCTTAAAAGGATAAATACATAAGAGAAAAGAATAGAAATTCGTGTAAAAAGACTAAAAAAAGCAAGAATAAAAGCAATAGCAGATAGTAAGATTCGAAGGTTTGTTAGCATAGTATCCTCCAATTTATTAACTGTTTAAAAAATCCAAATTAGTGAGAGGTAATGGTCAGTAGGTGATTGGAAATTACATGTTATCTTTAGTGAAAGTAGTTCGATATTACAATGAAGAGCATAAGACTAGAAACGAAAAAATGCGAGATACCCATTGATTTTCTTCCGGATTTCAGTTCATTAATTCCTAGAAGAATAAAGAAACAACTGAGAGCAAATTGCATGTATGGGAGAAGTGTGAAGTTGTCGGTAGCAAGAGAATAAGTGCAAAGAGAGAGTGTGAGAAGCATGAAAAAATAGCGTAATCCAGTTAGCATTGTATACCTCCTTTAAAGGGACTATTTATCGAAATATTTCTGAGAAGCCAAGAAATAAAGCACCAGCTCCTGCTAACAGAGCAAGTATACTACCACCTTTTTGCTGCTTTAAGATTTCCTCTATACTAATAACGAAAGCCATCATCCCTAAAAAGATGAACATATAAGGCATAATTTCTCTATTACTAGTAAAGAAACTATAGATTGCTATACATAAAGCAATAAGTGATAAAGTAATCCGTACTCCTTTTAGCATGCATGTACCTCCTTTTATTTTATATAGCTAATGATGAGAACAATCCAAATGAAAGCACCGGAAATAATACAAATAAGCCCAGTTGCTGCCTCCTTTTTCTTTATTTGTTCAAATGCGATGAGAAACATTAAAGCCCCTAATAGAAATTGTGAAAGAGGTAGAAAATTATTTTGACCTGTATATAATCCAATTGCCGACATAACGAACACAGTGAGTGCGATTGTGATGCGGAGTATACGAAGCATATTAGGAATTCTCCTTATTCTTTTTTGTATAAGGATTATCTTCTAGTTTATCGACGTAATGTTTATAAGCATAGCCTTTATTAATTGTCATGATGGAGAGTACGAGGATGATTAGGACGATGATAATACCGATAATTAATATTTTGAACATAAAACCCCTCCTTTTCTTTATTTTACATAATTTTGTAATTGATGAAAACAATAGAAATTAAAAGGATGAAAGAAGGGTGTTACATGGATACGAAAAAAACATATTATATATCAATAGGAAACGGTCAAATTTCACAAGTGAAGACGGCGGATACTTATAATTTTGAGATTTCCGCAAATGATGAAGAAATTACGGAATTAAGAGAGCACTTCGATCAAGCATATGTAGAAGATTTAGGGTCATTTGTACGCTCCCACGTTCCATTTGTTGAGTATCATCACGATTCAAATAATGACCGATATGATGAACAACTACAAAAAGCATATAAAATGATTTATGATTTAGGAAATCATGAGACGAAAGAATTAGTCGCGCAAATGGGAATAATCAATGGATTGTAATTGGATAATATTATGCAGAAAAGCGAGAATATGCTACAATTTGTGGTAGGAAAAACTTGTAACCATCAATAGGGGAGTAATGGCATGTACAAATTTAAAGATTATTACCACAACACTGTACAATTATCGTTTGAACGTTATCCATTTTCTCCTGAGCCAAAGCATGTTTGGGTTGTATGCCGGTACGGGGATCAATGGTTATTAACGCATCATTTACGTCGCGGTCTTGAATTTCCAGGTGGTAAAGTAGAACTAGGGGAAACACCGGAAGAAGCGGCAGTTCGAGAGGTTCATGAAGAAACCGGCGGCATAGTTTCTGATTTAACTTACTTAGGACAATACAAAGTATCTGGAAAAGACAAAATAATCATTAAAAACATTTATTTTGCAACAATTAGTGCGGTAGAAGAACATACGCATTACGAAGAAACGAAAGGGTCTGTTTTATTAAAAGACATTCCTGACAACATTAAAACGAACAGAAAATTTAGCTTTATAATGCGCGATGACGTATTAGCGCGTACGATGAAACATATAGAAGAAATCGGCTGTTTTACGAAGTAAAGTAGCCGGTTTCTTTTTTTGTATGTAATAATAAATGTAAATATATCTTTATGTTATTTTTGGGTATATTATACAATTTTGCGAAGATATACTTACATTTTAGGAGGGGGAAGATGGATAAAAGAAAAGAAACGACTGTTACTGTTTCGATGGTTAAATTAAACTTTTCTTTATTTTTTATAATAATTGCTTTGTCGTTTGGAATAGGTTATTTGCATATATTTCTTTCAGGTGGGGTCCAAGTTGAAGTTACATTATTAACGATGTTTCTGTTTATTATTGCAATGATTGTTCTCGTCTGTATTCATGAAGCGATACATTTAATAGGATTTCGCTATATCGGAGGTATTCCGTGGAGTGAACTAAAATGGGGCGTTAATTGGAAATTAGGTGTTGCATATGCTCATTCTAAACAGGCGGTTACAGTAAAGCAAATGAAGAAAGTGTTAATGCTTCCGTTTTTACCAACTGGAATTTTGCCAATTGTATTGGGATTAGCTATGAATCTGGAGCCACTCTCATTTTTAGGAATTCTACTAACAGCAGGTTGTATCGGTGACATTGCCTTATATCAAAAAGTTTCAAAGTTTCCAGATGATGCGCTAGTAAAAGATCATCCGAGTAAACCACAGTTTACAGTATATGAATAAAGAAAGAGGAGGCGTTTTTGAGCAACGGCCTCCTCTTATTATGGTCACTTTTTGTTGGTAAATCGCTGATATAATTTATTTGCTATTATTGTATTTTTATCTCTACCTCTAAAAATGAAAGAACCTCTAATAAATCATCTACGATACGTGAATGCTTAAAATCACCCCAAAACGAATCTTTTTTCCAAACACCAAGAATCCCTACTTGTTCAGAACCAAGCACATCGTTTTCTGGATGATCTCCAACATAAAGACATTCTTCTGCCTTAACATCTAGTCTTTGCAAAGCACGTTCGAAAATTTCAGGGTGAGGTTTTTTAATTCCTTCAGTTTCTGAAACGAGAATGGTGTTTGTATACGTATGTATATGTAGTGCTCGAAGGTTGCTCATCTGAAATTCAGTAAAACCATTTGTGATAATACCAATTTTAATGTTTCGCTGTTTTAACTGTTGAAGTAGTTCATGCGTGTTTTTGAAAGAAATACAATGATGTTGGAAGTTTGTAATATAGTCGTGTAGCAGTTGCTCTTGCGTTAAAGTAGTAATGTTGTATTCGGAAAGGAGAGTAGCATACACTTTATCCTTCCACGTATAGCCATTATTATCAAGTTCAAGAAATCGAGAACAATACTCGGATTTTTCTATGCCCATCAAATGTGAGGCGAAGCGATTATATTGGTCACAAATAAATTGTTCTAAAGATTGGCGCCGATCTAATAGTGTGCCATCTAAGTCGAATAAGATTGCACGAATCATGGGAAACCTCCTTGCAGTTTTTATAATTAATTATCGCATATTCACAAAAAAATGATTATGATATTTTGTAGAATGGAATAATGGGGGATTGTATGAAGAAACTGTATGGCAAGTTAATGTGTTGTATGATAGCAAGCAGTTTAGTTGCAGGATGCGATAGTGCTATTGAGGTTACGAAAGAAAAAGAAATTTGTAAAACAGAAGAAGAGTGCACGCAAATAGGAGATAAAACATTACAAAAAGTATATAAAAAGATAGAGGGACTTTCAGAACTTGAAAAAGTAGAGGATTATG
>Ga0268252_1002005_pt1 | contig 10697 bp, 11 predicted proteins | sample AgamicMgSfrz_FD_200244 | JGI IMG/M metagenome (GOLD analysis project Ga0268252, IMG submission 200244) | Agave microbial communities from Guanajuato, Mexico - Mg.Sf.rz (v2) (version 3) | ecosystem: Host-associated > Plants > Phyllosphere > Phylloplane/Leaf | place: Guanajuato, Mexico | collected... | reverse complement strand
TGCCAAACAGACCGCAGATGAATGTGGTGGTTATATTGTAGTTAGAAATGCTACGTTTGAAGATTATATTAGCCAAGGAGAACGTTGGAGTAAGTATATAGATTATAAAGATAAAATCATATGGAAACTCTATAACGTTAAGTAAATAGTAAACTACTTTTTTCGTAATAGCTTCTACATTTATACAACTTGTAGAAAAAGCCCATATTTGTCGTCAGGTAGAGTAAATACTAAAACTGTAATTTTTATAACGAAGTTTTTGTATTTACTTCTTTATAAGAAGTAAGTTTACTTTGTATTTTTAATAAAAGTTATATTATTTAAAATATATTAATATTAAATAAGTATGGATTTTATGTGGTGTTATTATAAATATAATAATTTCTTAAAAGGTAAATAGAAGATAGGTTGATATATCAAAAGAAGTAAAATACGAAATTTTTCTACAGAGAATGTAATAGGGGTAACTTATTTTGAATAAAGGTATTAATCATTATATTTGCGCCTAGAATTGTCCTTATGTTAACTATAAATCAATATTGTGTAAATTTATAATTTATCCTTGGCGAAAGCGCTTCCTGAATTATACAATAATCACAGGTGTAAATTTCTATTTTGTCGCCAAACCATTTGGAATCCTTTGCTCTTTGTAATGTTTTTAAGTCATCATGAGTAGTTAACCTATATTTAAGCGTTTTTTACTAAGATGATAAGATGAAAAAACATGGGAGGTTTAAGGATAGTTATGACAATTCGTAAAGATGACACAGAGGTTTTGTATATGAACAAACGCTTTAAAGTTATTCATGTTTATAATTCTGGTTATTGTGAAATTCGTAAAATTAGTAACTCTTATCAAGTAGAACTAGCTTTGTTAACTGATTTGGTTACCGTAAAATAAACATTTTTTATTATTTATAACCATACTTTCCGTAGAATTATGTAACCTCCACTGGTTTAGGTGGAGGTTTATTTAGAATACTATAGCAAAATTATTGATTGAAATTAGGGGTTAAGGAAATTTTTAATGCTTTTTCTAGGTGTTTTTTTTGCTTTTCCATTCGATGCTCTTCAGGTTTATAATCACCCTGACATTGTATATCCATGACCCAATCATCATTTTTAGAGGAAATTTTTATATCATCAACCACATTACGTTTAGTGATATTTAAACTCTGAGCTACTTTTAAGATAGAACCTAGTAAACACATCTTTTTTTGTTCTTCTTTTGTGTACCAATCTTTAAAAGGCTCTATATATTGGCGAAAGGTTCTCTTTCCTTTATACGAAGCTACAAGAGCGAGTCTCACGCGTTCTCGATGAGATAAACCTAAAATTGATCGATTAGAAAGTAAGTAGAAAGTATGATGGCTACTGGATTCTTCGTTCAAGTATTTTCCTAGGTGGAAAATACTTGCTGCTTGCTCTAACAACATTCTATCTTGTTTCGTTATGTACCCTTCCATCTTGTTTATTTTATTAACTTGTTCCACGATGACATTTGCTATTTTGATCATTTGTCTACTATTATCGATATTGATATGGAAATCATAAATAATTTCTTCAATACCTATGTCTACTAAGGGTGTGGAGCTACCATCTTGTTTGTCGATTTTGTTGTATAGAATTCCTTCTCTTAACCCTTTTTTACTTATGATAAATTGGGTCGCTTTAGATGACTCTAGTAATATATCAAATACTTCTATAGAGGGTAATATCGTGTCAGCACGCTCCTTAGACAGACCTTCTAAATTTTGCAATTCAGTCAATGTTAACGATTTAAGTTTTTCTTTTATTTCTTGAATAGTTGATACATCCATTTTATATTGATGGATGCCAGATAGAGGATAATTAATTAAGTGTTGATGAAGCTGTGCAAGATTTCGTGCACTTCCTCCCATTCCAATAAGAGGGACCGTTTTATTAAAAATCCAGGGAATCCCTTCAAGTTGCGCTCGTACATATTGACGAATTTGTTTTTTCTCCTTATCGTTAGGAACCGAACCCTTCACAAAATCAAGTCTTAAAGACAAAGATCCAAATGGAAGGCTGCAATATTCAATCAGTTCACGATTGCGGAAATAGGTTATTTCTGTACTTCCTCCCCCCATGTCAACCGTGATTCCTTCTTTTATATCAGTAGAATGGGTAACAGCTCTATAACCATAAAAAGCTTCTTCATATTCGTTTAAAAGCGTGAGAGTAAATCCTGTCTTCTCTTGAACGATATGCAAGATCTCTTCCTTGTTTTTTGCCTGACGAATGGTTGCAGTAGCTACGCAAGTTATATCTGTCACTTTATAATGATGAAGCAGTGACTGGAAACTATGAAGAGTGTCTATTAATAAAGAAATTCCTTCATCACTTACTATTTTTTCGTCATTTAAATAAGTTCGTAAACGCACACCCATTTTTATATTTTCTACCTCTTTGAAAGGTACCCCCTTCTGTGGCTGTACATATATAACTAGTCTTGTCGTATTAGAACCAATGTCGATAATTCCAACTTTTCTTTTCAATTTATCTATCACTCTTTTCATTAGAAGTTTATGTGTATCTTGCATGTGAAATGTGAATATTCTATTTGGTATAGTCTTTTAACTGAGAGTGATGAACCAGTTCCACTTTATAGTAACGTTCTTTTTGGGCATCTCTTACTTCCCAATAACCTGAAGAATATTTAAATAAAACAATGTATTCCGTTTCGTTATATAATACCCTCTCTCGTTTCATATAACCACTTCACCCCGCATTTTTTATTGTTATTAAGGATAATCAAAGACACCGTCTAATTGTTAAAATACACATATTATTAACATAAAATTTACAATAATACATGAACTGAACAATTGTTAACAGAAGTAACACTTATCCATTAATTATAATTATAATTTACAAATTTACATTATCTTTACAAAAAAATCACTTTATATTCATATAATGGTGTTATTTTCTAAATATACACATAATGATACTTGGATAAGGGAGAGGTTTATATCATGGAAACATCAAGTACAGACAACAGATTAATGGATTTAGAGAGTCCTTCTTTTTATAATAACCGCGAACTAAGTTGGCTGGATTTTAATAAACGTGTATTAGAAGAAGCAATGGATGAGCGAAACGCTTTATTAGAACGATATAAATTTTTATCTATTTTCAGCTCGAATTTAGATGAGTTTTTTATGGTCCGTGTAGCTGGTTTACTAGATCAAGTAAAAGCTGGATTTAATCTACCTGAAAACAAGGCGGGGTTAACACCAAAAGAGCAACTAAATGCTATCTCTGAGATAACGCATACTCTTGTAGACAAGCAAGATGACGTATACATATATGAATTAGCCCCTCTATTAGCGAAGGAACATGTGAAATTTGTATCAATTACAAAAATAACCTCTACAGCATTATCTTTTTTAGAAGCCTACTTTGATAAGCAGATTTTCCCTACTTTAACTCCTATGGCTATTGATGCCTACCGGCCTTTTCCTATGCTCTTAAATAAATCTTTGAATCTTGCCATTCGGATTGAAGAGAAGATGCAAGAGAGCACAGGCGATGCAGCGTCTAAGATTGAAAAGTTAGCAATTGTACAAGTTCCTGCAGGACTAAATCGTTATATCGAATTGCCTGGAGATGAGGGAACGAGAACCTTTGTTTTAATAGAACAAGTTATCACCCAATTTATTCACAAATTATTTAAAGGCTATCAGGTTAAATCTGTAACGCCTTTCCGTATTACGCGTAATGCAGACTTAACCATCCACGAAGATGAAGCAGAAGATCTTCTAAAAGAAATAGAAGAGGAACTAAAGAAACGTAAATGGGGAGCTGCTGTAAGATTAGAAGTACAAAAGCACTGCCACGATCAGCAAATGGTTAATTACTTAAAAGACGAACTAGAAATCCATGATAAAGATATTTATTATATTCAGGCACCTCTTGATTTGACGTTTCTTTTTTCATTCTATAAGTCTATTCAATCGACTCATGAACATTTAGTTGCCCCTTCATTTATCCCTCAACCCCCTCAAGACTTAGAAGGTGAGAAAGATATTTTTGAAAAAGTACTTAACGAAGATGTTTTACTTCATCATCCGTACGAGTCCTTTGAACCTGTCGTTAATTTTATTTCACAGGCTGCAGATGATCCAGACGTATTAGCTATCAAACAAACTCTTTACCGGGTAAGTGGAGATTCTCCTATTATTAAAAGTCTGGAACGAGCTGCAGAAAAGGGAAAACAGGTAACGGTTCTTGTAGAACTTAAGGCAAGGTTTGATGAAGAAAATAACGTACAATGGGCCAAGGAATTAGAAAAAGCAGGGTGCCATGTACTATATGGAATGACCGGTTTAAAAACGCATAGTAAAATCACCTTGGTTCTGCGCCAAAAAAAAGGGGTAATTCAACGATTTGTCCATCTAGGAACAGGTAATTACAATGATGCTACGGCAAGGGTTTACACAGATTTAGGTTTAATTACATCAGACGAACAGATAGGAATTGATGCAACCAACTTTTTTAATTACTTAAGTGGCTATACGGAGAAACCAGAGTATCATCATTTATCGGTTTCTCCATTTGACATAAGAGATACATTTTTAGACTTAATCAATGAAGAAATTGCTTATCATCATCAATATGGAAATGGTTATATTATTGCTAAAATGAATTCCCTAACAGATAAAAAAATCATCATAAAACTTTATGAGGCATCAAATGCAGGGGTGAAAGTTGATCTTATCATACGTGGAGTTTGTTGCTTACGTCCAGGAATCAAAGGGGTTAGTGAAAATATCAAAGTCCGAAGTATTGTAGGGACATTCTTAGAGCATACGCGAATCTACTGTTTTCACCATAACGGAGAACAAAAAGTATTTTTATCATCTGCGGATCTCATGACACGGAATATGGAAAATCGAGTAGAAATTCTCTTCCCTATTTTAAAAGATCATTTAAAGAAACGAATTTATACGTGGCTAGATCTCATGCTAAAAGATAATTCAAAGGCTCGTGAACAAGATTCACTGGGACAGTATCATTACGTGGAGCGAGGGGGTGAAACAGAGGTAGTTAACAGTCAAGAATTACTTTGTAAAATGGCTTATACAGCAAAGAACTCTAAGGAAATGAATAATCGATCAGTAAATGAATTTAAGCACAAGTTAGTTAAAATAGGTAGTGCCTCGTTAGGTAGCTTACGTAAATTAATGGTTTTATAACTTTATAGCCCCTTTAGTCAAAAAGGATTGCGATTCTCTAATCGTAATCCTTTTATTTTTTCTCCTTTTACACCCTACTAAAAATTTACATATATGTACAAATTATAAATTTGTATGACAAAAAGGCGAAAATATCTAGAAATATAATGTGAAATTGTATACAATATTGTAAAGAATGTGTAAATAACATGTAAATTTATTGTAAATTTGTACTTTCTAAGGGGATTGGTTATGAATTAATATAGAAAAGGTGTTATAAAATGGATGACTTTTTTAATGGAATTGAACTTTCGTTTCTTTTATTAATGGTACTTATTGTGTATATATTAGTTTGGCATCTCCCCCTTTATGGATCGCAAGTCATGGTGGTGTATTTTATAGCGATGTTTATATATACAGTAAGTAAGTTTCTTTTAAACCCCCAATTCAGGCAATTTCCTCTCGTTAAAAGCTTGATTACCATTTTATTCGTTTTAATCTTTTCAGAATATCTTATAATCTATGATTATCATTCAATCCACATTTCTTTTCTCCGATCTCTCATTGAATACATAAGTAATTTAGATATGTATTTAATTTTCACCACTAAATAAGTTAGAGTAATTAATTCTTTCATATCATTAAGGATGCATAGTTGATTTAATTTATTGTTTATATGCATCTGCATAAGTATAGAGAATCCTAATTTTATAAAAAGCTAATAAAGGTAGAGGTGAGCATATGATTACTAAAGCTAATGAAAATGATTTAGAAGAGATTATAAGTAATGCTGTAGACGCGGTTCAAGAAGCGACTGCCTACACTTATAAACCTTTTCAGAGACAAGTAGAATACATCATTCGAACAACTTTAGATCGTGGGGGATATTACCTTATATTGAAAGAAAAGAGCTGTTTAAAAGGTTGGATATTAATAGATATTAGTAGGGATTACTTCAAAAAGCAAAATATTGGTTTTATTTATGAGGTATATGTTCTACCTAAGTATCGAGGAAAAGGTTATTCTAAAGAATTAATAAAAGCAGCCATAGATGAACTATCTATGCGAGGGTGTAATGAAGTCGAGAGAAATATTCGCAGCACAAACTTTTATAAAGAATTAGGGTTTGTACATCATCAGAGGTAAACAATTCTTTAATTATTTCTATAGTCAAATGAGGCTGTCTTCTAAGGATGTATCATGAGATACATCCTTACTCAAACTAACTTTACAATGGATTAATGTTCCTTTAAACAAAAATTCACGTCTGATTGCTATCGTATTATATGTGTCCCATCTCATTTTAAAATTCGGGAGGTTATTATGAATAAGCAAAAATCAGGCAATTACTTTAAAGTCTTGAGTATTATGGCATTAGGTTCCTTTTTAGCTATATCTACTCCTACGAATGCAGCTAAAAATAATAAAGAAAAAGCTGATCAATCATTCCAAAATAAAAAGTGGGAATACAATATAAAAGAAACGCATAATATTGGAAGCCTAAAAATGATTGGAGAGCAAAGGATCCCTTTTAAGAAAGAATTTCAAGGTACTGTTGTAGGAGGACTATCAGGACTTTCCTATAACGCTAAGCAAGGTACGTGGATGATGATAAGTGATGACAAATCGGATAACAGTCCTGCCCGTTTTTATACAGCTCAATTGAACTACGATAATAAGAATTTTAATTCGGTTACACTGACAGGAATGGACTTTTTAAAACAAGCAAATGTTACAAACTATCCTAATCAAACGCAATATGCCATAAAAGGAGGAGAAGTACCAGATTTTGAATCTATACGTCTAGATCCAAAAGACGGAAGTGTTTGGTATACAAGTGAGGGGAGCCGTTCTCTTGGGTTAAATCCTTTCATAAAGCATGCGAATGGGGAAGGGAAATATTTGGCTACTTTACCTTTAGCGAAACAATTTAACATGATACCAGAACATGAGATTGGACCACGTGATAATTTAACCTTTGAAGGAATGACCTTTGCAAACGACGGTAATTCCTTATGGGTTTCCATGGAAGCCCCTTTATATCAGGATGGGCCTGTACCTACAACAACTAATGGAGCGCTCTCACGAATTTCACAATATGACCGTAAGGGAAAGCTATTAGCACAATATGCATATCCTATTGATGCCATCCCAGCGAAGCCTGGTCCTGGTAAGTATGCAGATAATGGAGTATCAGAAATTTTATCTGTAAACAAACACAAACTTCTAACTATTGAACGTTCTGGTGTACAAAGCGCGGATGGAACATTTAAAAATTATATTCGTATTTATGAATTAGATACGCGCGGGGCTAGTGACATTAGTAACATTCATTCATTACAAGGACAAAAATTTAAACCTATGAAAAAGCGTCTTGTTCTGGATTTGACAACATTAGGTTTATCGGTACTGGACAATATTGAAGGGATATCTTGGGGACCAAAGCTCCCAAATGGACATGACAGTTTAGTTCTAGTTTCAGATGACAATTTCAATCGTAATCAAGTAACCCAATTCCTAGCATTTGAAGTATTGCCAAAATAGAGATTCTAGTGCAGAAAATACTCTCTAGAAACATAGGGTGTTAGTTTCATATGATAGATCTCACTAACTTCAAAGGGAGAGTTTCTCCCCCTGAGAACGAGGATGCTTCCTCTACGAAATCATACAATCTTTCTAACGAGAACTGAAAGGGTTTCTCATCAGTCTGAAAAGCAGGTTAATATTGGTTAACCTGTTTTTTTATTATTATTGATTATGACAATATATATGAGAATTACCTGATTGTTCTTCATGTTCTACTTTCTTTACTTTCACACAGGAAAAAGGAACATATTTTCTTTTATAAGTGAGAGTGAAGAGAAATGCGTAACAATAAGAAAAGAAGAAATGGAAACCCATTTCTTCTTTGTATACACATTTAGTTAGAAGAATCACATTATCGGTTACTATTGCCACCAAGCTGTTGTTCCGCCATTTGTACAAGACGTTTTGTAATCTCTCCACCTACTGATCCATTTGCACGGGCAATTGTATCAGGACCAAGGTTGACACCAAACTCACTAGCGATTTCATATTTCATTTGGTCAATTGCTTGTTGAGCACCATATACTAACAGTTCATTTGTGTTGCTATTTTTATTGTTTGCCATTTTATGCAGCTCCTTTACATTTTATAAAGTTAAAATGCGTCAAAGAAGGGCTGTTTATTCATAAGATTAGAAATTACTTTTAAAAAGCAGTCTAGTTCATAAATTTTTATAGAAAGCACAAAAAACTACTATTTGCCCGTGAATTCCTTCTCAATCGTTAGACAAAAATTAATAATTGAAGCTGCAATTAAAGGTGGCTTTTATTCTTTATTTTTTGTGTCTCTTTGTTTTATGGCATGCTCATGACGATAGTCAATACGTTCATCAATTTGATTCATTAACCTTTTGTCTTGTTGGATCTTGTTTTTATTTTCATTAATAAGATTTTGAAATGAGGGTTTTAGCTTTCGCATAAAGGCACTTCTCTCTTTTATATATTTGTTTGTAAGTCAGATGTAATTATAATGAATATATAAAATAAAGCAATATATGAGGTTTGGTGTAATGTCTCTCTTCTTTCTATCTAAATATTCTTTTTACTCATTGCTTTTTCGACATTTTTTATACCTTCTCTTTTTTATAATATAAAGTATACAGAAAGCATAAGAGAAGAGGAGGAACGCAAATGAACATATTAGCTGACGTAAAATCAAGAGAAGAAAAGACAGTTTTAAGTGATGAAGAGATTGTTCAAGCGTTTCAACTGGGCGACGAGGTTGCATTCAACTTACTAGTAAAAAAATATGAGTATTTAGTCTGTTCTAAGGTAAAAGTATACTTCCTATTAGGAGGAGATCGAGAGGATCTCTTACAGGAGGCAAAGTTAGGATTATATAAAGCTGCGCGAGATTTTAGAATAGAAGGGAAGAGTTCATTTAGAGGCTTTGCGGAGCTATGCATTACACGTCAACTTATTACAGCTATAAAGGCAGGGAATCGTCAAAAACATTCGCCTTTAAATAATGCTCTTTCTTTAAACACATCCAGAAATTCAAAACGAGCAGAAGAAGACATAACCCTTATGGAGATACTTCCTTACCCTTACGCAGTAAGTCCGGAAAAGGCAGCTTTAGAAAGCGAGAATAGAAAAGAGAGAGAATACATCCTGGGAGAAATGTTATCAGCCATCGAACAAGAAGTGTTTGCCTTATATATGAAGGGTCAAACCTATATGCAAATCTCTAAAAACCTAGATATTCCTCACAAAACAGTGGATAATGCACTTTGCCGAATTAAGAAAAAGATGAGGCATCAAATGAAATACCTTTATTTGCAGGAATCATCCTGACAAACACGGAATAAAAGCATGAAGTTGCTACAAGTACTGATATCTAAAGGTAGAAAATATCTAGTACGTAGATATTTTTTTCTTTACGTGTTCTTTTTATTTATCATAAAGATACTATTGAGTAAGCTAACAGAAAGTTATGGGAATGAAAGAACAACAATGGAGTACAACGTTTAATTCCACCTTCCTAACAATGAAAGGTTAGAAGGGCAACCAATTGTTAAATAGGTTTTAGGAACAGTGGGTTTTCCTTCTTTAAATAGAGAATATATTAAGTGAAAAACCTGTAGAAAGAACAGCTTTTGTAGCAGTAAGTTCAGTAGAGCTAAAAGTTTATTATATTTAATTACTTATAATTACATCTAAAATGTTGATCTATCAAAAGGGAACAGGGAGCATGAATGATAGGAGGAATGGTTGATGATTATTGTTACAACTGAAAATGTCCCAAACTATAAAACAGTAGAAGTAAAGGGTCCTGTATTTGGATTAACTGTACGAGCAAGAGGGATTGGTAATGATATTCTTGCTGGATTAAAGGGACTCATTGGGGGCGAAATTAGTCAATATACAGAAATGCTTGAGGACGCAAGGAAGCATGCGTTAGACCGTATGGTGAAAAATGCCCAAGTGATGGGTGCCAATGCAATAATTATGATGCGATTTGATTCTGGTGAAATTGGCAACAACATGAGTGAAATCGTGGCATACGGAACCGCAGTTATTGTAGAAGAGATGTAAAAATGGTGAATTTAATCATTATTTATTATGTAGTGATGAGTATTGGTATTTTGATTTTAGCTATATTATCATGGCTTATTTGGGATAAACGCTTTCGAAACCGACATGGCCAGGATATACCGAATGGATTTATCCACACAGATGAAGTTACGGTTGATCCAACGACAAATAAAAAATTGCGCGTATACTACAATCGTCATACGGGAGAACGGTTTTATAAGGAAGAAAAATGAACTCTATTTCTACTTTACATAATGTACTTTATCGGTAGAAATAAAAAGCAGACCTTTAATTAAAGATCTGCTTCTTTTTTTTGTTCTTTTTTCTTGAAGATACCAATCAATAATACTATAAGTCCTATCACGAAAATTATTGG
>Ga0268252_1002003_pt1 | contig 10705 bp, 13 predicted proteins | sample AgamicMgSfrz_FD_200244 | JGI IMG/M metagenome (GOLD analysis project Ga0268252, IMG submission 200244) | Agave microbial communities from Guanajuato, Mexico - Mg.Sf.rz (v2) (version 3) | ecosystem: Host-associated > Plants > Phyllosphere > Phylloplane/Leaf | place: Guanajuato, Mexico | collected... | reverse complement strand
AGGGCTTGGCATGGATGAAGTAGCTTCTATTAATGCATTTGCCATCGATGGCGTGATGCCCCAATTAACTTTGCTGTTTGACGTGCGCCCTGAAGTTGGGCTTGCCCGTATTCACCGCCATGACGGTCGGGAAGTGAATCGGCTGGATCTTGAAGATCTTTCGTTTCACCAGAAAGTGCGAGAAGGGTATTTAAAGCTGGCCCAGTCCCACAAAGAACGCATCGTTGTTATTGATGCCGAGCAGCATCAAGAGAATGTGTATGAAGAAGTACTTGCTCAAATTGCCAAAGTGCTCCGTTAAAAGATTTGGTATAATAAAAGAAATCCTGCGAGGGGGAAAAAATATGAAGTTAATTATGGCAGTCGTACAGGATCAGGATAGCAATAAATTGTCCCAGGCGCTTATTAAACACCAATTTCGCGCGACAAAACTGGCTTCAACAGGCGGTTTTTTAAGAGCGGGCAACACAACGTTTATGATTGGCGTGGAAGATGACCGGGTACAGGAAGCACTCGAAATCATCAAAAAGAATTGCCAGTCGCGAGAACAGGTTGCCCCTCCCGTATCGCCGCTGGGCGGCAATGTAGATGCGTATGTGCCTTATCCGGTAGAAGTACCTGTCGGTGGTGCGACCGTCTTTGTGCTTCCAGTTGAGCAGTTTCATCAATTTTAAAGGGCGTGAAGCACATGTCTAACCCATGGAAAGAAGCAGAGGAACGCCAGCCGATCGTCATGCGAATGATTGAAAACAGCTTGCTTCGTGACCGTGTCGCGCATGCTTATTTGTTTGAAGGAGATCCTGGGACCGGAAAAAAAGCAACTGCCCTGCTGTTTGCAAAAAGCTTGTTTTGCTTGCAATTGTCGGAAGGGTGCAAGCCATGTGAGGCGTGCATTAACTGCCGGCGCATCGAAAATGGCAATCATCCGGACCTTCATATGATCGAACCGGACGGCTTATCTATTAAAAAAGAACAAATTCAATTTCTGCAGCAGGAATTCAAGAAAACCTCGGTTGAATCCGGCTGGAAAATATATATTGTGAACCAGGCAGATAAAATGACAGCTAGTGCAGCAAATAGCCTGCTTAAATTTTTAGAAGAGCCTTCTGCCCGTACAGCTGCTTTTTTATTAACGGAGCAAAGCAGCGCTGTATTGCCAACCATTTTATCACGCTGCCAGCAGCTGACGTTTCGGCCAATCGATCCGAATCAGTTGAAACAGCGCCTTGTTGAAGAAGCCATTAACATTCCAATGGCTTCAGTTGTATCAAAGCTAACCAACCATTTGCAGAAAGCACTTGAATTGGCGCACGATGAGTGGTTTGCACAGGCGCGCCTAGTAGTGTTAAAATTATACGAAGGTTTAAAAGGCGGAGGGCTCTCAGCTATTGTTTCGCTCTCTGAAGACTTTCATTCCCATTTTAAAGAGAAACAGCAGGTCAGTCTTGCCCTTGATCTTTTTGTTCTGATTCACAGGGATTTGCTTTCCATTATGACCGGTGAAGAGCATGGTCTTGCATTTCCCGACCGTCTCGCTTCTTTACAGCAGGATGCGCTGCTCCTGTCAGCAGACAAGCTGGCAGACCGGATTGCATCTATTTTAGAAGCGAAACGAAGACTTAACCGTAATATGAACCAGCAGCTGCTGATGGAGCAGCTTTTGTTAAAGTTACAGGGGGGACACGCCTTTGTGTAATGTAGTAGGTGTACGCTTCAAGCAAGCGGGTAAAATATATTATTTTGATCCAGGCGATCTTGGTATTCAAAAGGAAGACCACGTCATTGTGGAAACGGTGCGCGGGGTTGAATATGGACATGTTGTTGTTGGGCCGAAGGAAGTGCATGAAGATGACGTGGTTCTGCCGCTGAAAAAGGTTATCCGGACGGCGGATCAAAAAGATCGTTTAGCTGTTCAGGAAAACAGTGAAGCAGCGATCCATGCATTTGATACATGTACAAATAAAATTATCGAGCATAAGCTGGATATGAAGCTGGTCGATGTGGAATATACCTTTGACCGTAATAAAGTGATTTTTTACTTTACCGCAGATGGACGAGTGGATTTTCGCGAGCTTGTGAAAGACTTGGCTTCGATTTTTCGCACGCGCATCGAGCTGCGTCAAATTGGTGTCCGGGATGAAGCAAAAATGCTTGGCGGCATTGGTCCTTGTGGGCGAATGCTTTGCTGCTCGACATTTCTAGGTGATTTTGAGCCAGTCTCTATCAAAATGGCAAAAGACCAAAACTTATCTTTGAATCCAGCGAAGATTTCTGGTTTATGCGGCCGGTTAATGTGCTGCTTAAAGTATGAAAACGATGAGTATGAGGACGCGCGCCGTGAATTGCCGGATGTTGGCCAAAAAGTAAAAACGCCAAGCGGAAACGGGCGTGTAACGGGCTTGAATATTTTAGAACGGCTCGTACAGGTACACATTCCGGAATTAGAACGGACGCTTGAGTTCTCGGCTGATGAGATCGGGAGAGAAGGAGCCGTTTCTGTGAAAGCAGGTGATTAAGACGGTGGAAAAGTTAGATAAAAAAGGTATTTTCGATTCGGTGAGCCATATGGAGCTGCAAATTGGTGAGCTGTATCAGCAGCTTGGTGAAGTAAAAGTACAGCTTGCAGAAATACTGGAAGAAAACAATTCGCTGCTAATTGAAAATGATCATCTGCGCCGCCGTCTTGAGGAGTTGGACCGCCAGGAGCAAAAAGTGTCTGGAGCTGTCAATGTTCAAGCACGCGGAGCAGACATCGGCGAAGGCTATGATAATCTGGCTCGCTTGTATCAGGAGGGGTTTCATATATGCAGTGTGCATTTTGGAAGCCCTCGTAAAGATGAAGACTGCTTGTTTTGTTTATCCTTTTTAAATAAAAAATAATGTAATCAAAGCCTTCCTTTTTAAAGGAAGGTTCTTTTGTGCAAAGGAGTAGGAAGTATGGTTGAATTAAAAGAAGATGAGCGGCTTGACTATTTGCTCGCAGAAGAGCTGCGCATTATTCAAAGCCCATCTGTTTTTTCATTTTCACTGGATGCCGTCCTGCTGGCCCGCTTTGCTTCTGTGCCAAAAACACGCGGCTCCATTGTAGATCTTTGTTCCGGAAACGGAGTAGTGCCGCTTTTAATGTCGGCAAGAACAAAGGCACCTATAACTGGGGTGGAAATACAGGAGCGGCTTTTTGATATGGCGGTTCGAAGTGTAGCGTACAACAGCCTGGACGAACAAATTCAAATGATAAATGGCGACTTAAAAAAAGCGCCAGAGCAGTTAGGCAAAGAAAAATATACGCTCGTTACCTGTAATCCGCCTTATTTTTCAACCTCATCCCTGCAGGAAATAAATGCAAATGAACATTTTGCGATTGCCCGCCATGAAATCATGTGTACGCTCGAAGATTGCATCATCTCTGCTTCACAGCTTTTAAAACAGGGGGGGAAAGCTGCCTTCGTTCATCGGCCTGGGCGGCTTCTGGATTTGGTGATACTGATGAGAAAATATCGCCTTGAGCCGAAGCGAATTCGCTTTGTTTATCCGAAAGCAGGCACTAAAGAAGCGAATACTATTCTTATTGAAGCGATCAAAGATGGGGCTCCCGATTTGAAAATTTTGCCCCCGCTTTATGTGTATGATGACAAAGGTGAGTATACAGACGAAGTGAGGACTCTTTTATATGGAAATGAGCCACCATTTTTACGTCGTTAAATGCGGAGATGGTTCCCTTTACGCAGGATACACCAATGACTTAAAGAAGAGAATGGGTGTCCACAATGCGGGAAAAGGAGCAAAGTATACACGTGCCCGCCTGCCAGTTACCCTTATTCACTATGAGTCGTTCGAAACAAAACAAGAAGCAATGCGTGCAGAGTATGCGTTTAAGCAGCTGCCACGCCAAAAAAAAGAAGTCTATTTACAAAAAAGGGGTGTGAGCATTGAATTCGCAGAAAAGCTTTGAAAAGGAAAAAGGCCTGTTGTATCTTGTACCGGTGCCCATTGGGAATTTAGAAGATATGACCGTACGCGCCATTCGGATTATGAAAGAAGCAGATGTTATTGCAGCCGAGGATACGCGCAATACAAAAAAACTATGCAATTACTTTGAAATAGCAACCCATGTTGTCAGTTATCATGAACATAGCAGTGAAGCAGCAGGGCGAAAGCTCATTGAGCGGATCCAAGCGGGAGAAACGGTTGCTTTAGTCAGTGACGCCGGTACTCCCTGCATTTCCGATCCTGGACATGACCTTGTTTTAATGGCTATTGAAGCGGGAGTAAGTGTTGTTCCACTTCCAGGTGCGAATGCTGCTGTTACAGCTCTCATAGCGTCCGGAATTACCCCGCAGCCTTTTTTCTTTTACGGATTTTTGAGCCGGGGGAAAAAAGAAAAGAAAAAGGAACTCGAGAAGCTGGCGATCATTGAGCATACCTTTATTCTATATGAATCACCGCACCGCTTAAAAGAAACACTCAGTTTAATGAACGAGTATGTAGGCGGGAAGCGTCGTATTGTTTTGAGCCGGGAGCTGACGAAAAAATTTGAAGAATTTCTTCGGGGAACGATTGAAGAAGCAGCCGTATGGGCGGCGGAATCTGATATTCGGGGAGAGTTTTGCTTAATCGTGGAAGGAAGCGGCGAAGAGCCAGCTGCTGCATCCGAGGAAAAATGGTGGAGCGGCTTAACGATTGAGGCCCATGTAACCCATTACGTAGAAGAGCAGGACATGAATCCGAAAGAAGCTATTAAGCAGGTGGCAAAAGAAAGAGATCTGCCGAAAAGGGACGTTTATGCAGCATATCATACATAAAAAAGGTGCCTGAGTTCAGGCACCTTTTTTTACTTATTTGCCTTTTGCAAACGCGTCTTCGATTTCTTTCATCAGAATCTCAGCGCCTTCGTGGCTAAGGATCAATTTGCCGTCAGCAAGCTTGATGTTGTCATCAGATACTTCGCCTGTTACTTGGCAAGTCATGCTTGGCTTGTACTTTTTAAGAATGATTTTGTCGTCGTCTACATAAATTTCAAGCGCATCTTTTTCAGCGATTCCTAGTGTGCGGCGCAATTCAATTGGAATAACGACCCGTCCGAGTTCGTCGACTTTACGTACAATACCTGTTGATTTCATATTAAAATTCCTCCTAAATGGATACATTTATTTTAAATAGCGTAGCATAAATTTATTCGTCAATATTCGACAAAAACTTACCATCTGTCGTAATTGTACCAAGAGTTGCCATAAAGGTCAACAATAAAATCTAATTCTTCAATTAACTGTAAGGTGTTAAACCATTGGTATAATAGGGTTTGAGCACTTGCAGCAAAAAACAAGTTAAAGTTTTTTCTGAGATAATGTCGAATTATGTCGAAATAACGCACTTATTCGACAAATTCATTGGAAGAAAAAAAAGGCTTCATATTTACATTTATTCTTATATGGGAGAGAATAAAAGAAGTGACTAAAAAAGCTTAAGGCAGATGAATAGACGCTTTTTAAGGAGGATTTTCGAGTGAGTGAGCATAAAAAAACGTTTTATTTAACAACACCCATTTATTATCCGAGTGGCAATTTGCATATCGGACATGCGTATACGACAGTAGCGGGAGATGCGATGGCACGTTACAAACGATTACGTGGATTTGATGTTATGTATTTAACGGGAACAGACGAGCATGGCCAAAAAATTCAAGAAAAAGCAGATGAAAAAGGGGTCACACCTCAGCAATATGTAGATGAAATTGTATCGGGTATTCAAAAGCTTTGGAAAGAGATGCATATTTCGAATGACGATTTTATTCGCACAACGGAAGATCGCCATAAAACAGTGGTAGAGAAAATTTTCCAGAAGCTTCTTGATCAAGGGGATATTTATCTCGGAGAATATGAAGGCTGGTATTCTGTACCCGACGAGACATTTTACACAGAAACGCAGCTCGTTGACAAAGAATTGAATGAGCAGGGAGAAGTGATTGGCGGAAAAAGTCCGGACAGCGGCCATCCAGTCGAAAAAGTACGGGAGGAATCTTATTTCTTCCGGATGAGCAAGTATGCAGACCGTCTGCTGAAATACTACGAGGAAAACCCAACATTCATTCAGCCGGAATCGCGTAAAAACGAAATGATTAATAACTTTATTAAACCGGGTCTTGAAGACTTGGCTGTATCCCGCACGACATTTGACTGGGGCGTAAAAGTACCTGGCAATCCGAAGCATGTGGTGTATGTTTGGATTGATGCTTTGTCCAACTACATTACGGCACTTGGCTATGGAACAGACAATGAAGCAAAATTTAAGCAGTACTGGCCAGCTGATGTTCATTTAGTCGGAAAAGAAATTGTCCGCTTCCACACAATTTACTGGCCAATTATGCTGATGGCACTTGATCTGCCACTGCCGAAAAAAGTATTTGCACATGGCTGGCTATTAATGAAAGATGGAAAAATGTCCAAATCCAAAGGAAATGTTGTGGATCCCGTTACGTTAATTGACCGTTACGGTTTAGATGCGCTCCGTTATTATTTGCTGCGTGAAGTTCCGTTTGGCTCTGATGGGGTATTTACACCAGAGGGATTTGTGGAGCGAATCAATTACGACCTTGCAAATGACCTTGGCAACCTGCTTAACCGGACTGTAGCGATGATCAACAAATACTTTGGCGGACAAATTCCGGCGTACAGCGGCTCAGAAGGAGAGTTCGAACGAGTACTTGTTGAAATAAATGAGAAAACTGTCCGTGAATATGAAGAAGCAATGGAGAATATGGAGTTTTCTGTAGCACTTACTGCTCTCTGGCAGCTGATCAGCCGGTCAAACAAATACATTGATGAAACACAGCCGTGGGTACTGGCAAAAGAAGAGAAAAAGAACGAGCTTGGCACCGTTATGTATCATTTAGCAGAGTCATTGCGCCGTGCGTCTATCCTGCTAAAACCATTTTTAACTGGAACACCGAAGAAAATTTTCGAACAGCTTGGACTGGCTGACGAAAACCTGCAGAAGTGGGAAAGCCTTCAGGCGTTTGGAGCCATTCCGGGGAATGTAAAAGTCGTGAAAAAAGGCGAGCCAATTTTTCCACGACTTGAGATGGAAGAAGAAATCAATTTTATTAAAGAAAAAATGCAGGGATCTGCTCCAGTAGTAGAAGAAAAACCAGCAGCAGAAGACTATGCTCCTGTTAGTGATGAAATCAGCATCGATGATTTTATGAAAGTGGATCTTCGGGCAGCAACAGTCATTGAAGCTTCTCCTGTTAAAAAAGCAGATAAGCTGTTAAAATTGCAGCTGGACCTTGGTTTTGAAAAGCGCCAGGTTGTTTCAGGCATTGCCCAGCATTATAAGCCTGAGGAGCTTGTCGGCCGTAAAGTAGTCGTTGTAGCAAACTTAAAGCCGGTAAAATTGCGTGGGGAACTGTCGCAGGGCATGATTTTAGCTGGATCAAAAGATGGTATTTTGACACTCGCAGAAGTACCAGAAAACTTGCCAAACGGAGCAAAAATCAAATAATTGTTTCACGTGAAACAAAAAACAGGTGATAGCATGCTATTTGATACACACGTTCATTTAAATGCAGATCAATTTCAAGAAGATATAGAAGAAGTAATCGGACGTGCGCAGCAAGCGGGCGTCCACCGAATGGTCGTAGTAGGGTTTGACAGGCCGACGATTGAACGGGCTATGGAGCTTATCCAAGAGTATGACTTTCTTTACGCAGCAGTAGGATGGCACCCGGTTGATGCAATTGATATGACCGATGAAGATTTAGTTTGGATCGAAGAGCTGGCTGCTCATCCGAAAGTCGTCGCAATTGGAGAAATGGGTCTTGATTATCATTGGGATAAATCGCCAAAGGACATACAAAAGGACGTATTCCGCCGCCAGATTGCGCTGGCAAAGCGGGTAGGTCTGCCGATTGTGATCCACAACCGGGAAGCAACCCAGGACATCGTCGACATTTTAAAAGAAGAAGGCGCAGAAGAAGTAGGCGGCATTATGCACTGTTTCAGCGGTAGTGCCGAGACAGCACTTGAATGTGTAAAAATGAATTTTTACATTTCTCTCGGTGGGCCCGTTACGTTTAAAAATGCGAAAAAGCCGAAAGAAGTAGCCGAGGCCGTTCCACTTGAAAAGCTGCTCATTGAAACGGACTGCCCTTATTTAGCGCCGCATCCATATCGTGGGAAACGGAATGAGCCAGCTTACGTAAAGCTTGTAGCAGAAGAGATTGCACTGCTTAAAGGAATAACATATGAGGAAGTAGCGGCTGCAACAACCCAAAATGCCAATACATTGTTTCATCTTGATTAAGCAGGGGGCTCATAAAAGCCCCCCGCTTTTTTACATGTTCAGTTTCAGGAGCCACTGAATTGAAGGTATACAGGATATAAGGCATCAAAGCATGGAAGCAGAAAGATGCGTCCTTAGCTTTTGATCCTTAATGGAGGAAAAATGAAAATTAAAGAAATCATTGTGGTCGAAGGAAAAGACGATACGGTCAAAATTAAATTGGCAGTAGATGCCGATACTATTGAAACAAGAGGATCTGCAGTCGGGGACAGCGTGATCGAGCAAATTCGCCATGCCCAGCAAACACGTGGTGTTATCGTTTTAACAGACCCTGATTATCCTGGACAGCGCATTCGCAGCTTGATTGAAGAAAAGGTTCCAGGCTGCCGCCATGCTTTTCTGCCCAAAAACGAAGCAATTGAAAAGCATGGACGCGGTGTTGGAATTGAGCATGCCTCAATTGAATCCATTCAAAGGGCACTTCGCCATGCACAGTATACAGATGAAGAAGCGGTGGAAGAAATAACAAAAGAAGATCTAGTTACAGCCGGTCTTATCGGTGGCCCAGCTGCCAAGTCACGTCGTGAAGCCATTGGACAAAAACTAAAAATCGGCTATGCAAATGGAAAACAGCTGCATAAACGGCTGATGATGTTTCAGATTACAGGCGAGCAGTTCGCTAAAGCATTAGCGGAAGTGCTGAAGGAGGAACAATCATGAAAGATATCGCAACACCATCCCGGACAAAAGACATTCTGGCCCGTCACGGTTTTTCCTTCAAGAAAAGTCTTGGCCAAAATTTCCTGATTGATCCCAATATATTACAGCGGATTACGGAAACTGCCCAGCTCACGAAAGAAACGGGTGTAATCGAAATTGGACCAGGAATTGGGGCGCTCACCGAGCATTTAGCTCGTGCCGCTGGAAAAGTGGTCGCATTTGAGATCGACCAGCGCCTGCTGCCTATTTTAGATGAAACGCTGGCGCCGTATGACAATGTCACGGTGATTAATGAAGATGTGTTAAAAGCGGATGTGAAGGAAGTAGTGGAAAGGGAGTTCGCCCAGTTTGATCGTTTAATGGTGGTTGCGAACCTCCCCTATTACGTTACGACACCGATTATTATGAAACTGCTTGAAGATAAAATACCCGTAAATGGATTTGTGGTCATGCTCCAAAAAGAAGTGGGAGACCGGATTTCAGCCAAACCGTCTTCAAAAGAATACGGGTCTCTTTCCATTGCAGTTCAATATTACACAGAGGCATCGATTGCCTTTATTGTACCGAAAACCGTCTTTATGCCGGCGCCGAATGTAGATTCCGCTATTATTAAACTGAATGTGCGCAGTGAGCCGGCTGTTTCTGTTGATGATGAAGACTTTTTCTTTCTTGTAACGAGAACGTCCTTTGCCCAGCGTCGCAAAACAATCTTAAACAACCTTGTAAACGGCCTTCCAGGTGGAAAAGAAAAAAAGAATGACATTATTGAAGCGCTTGAAGAAGCAGGCATTGAACCATCTAGACGTGGGGAAACGTTATCGCTCGATGAATTCGCAGCCCTGTCTCAAGTACTAGCAAAAAAAGGAATTGGCAAATAAAGAACACCTCTTTAAAAAAGAGCGGTTTTTTTAAAAAACTTGGGAAATACTAGCGTTAGCGAAAAAAATCGTTATTTGCCGAATAAAAAATATTGACATTAACAGGTCACGCTGATAAAATATTTTATTTATTTGACTAAAACGAAAGTTTGTGCTACACTAAACATAGTGAGGTGGATGCAGATGCCGAAAACGTTAGCTGATATAAAAAAATCGCTTGATGGTCATTTAGGTAAAAGATTATTGTTGAAAGCAAATGGTGGACGCCGTAAGACAATTGAGCGTTCTGGTATTTTAACCGAAACGTATCCTGCTGTTTTTGTCGTAGAACTTGATCAGGACGAGAATTCATTTGAGCGCGTTTCTTATAGTTACGCGGATATACTCACTGAAACAGTTGAACTGACATTTGAAGATACGGCGGCAGGCAGCGCAGTATAAATGACGTGCTTTGGATAAAGCAGCACATCGGAGAGCCGGCTCAAAAGATTCAATTCGAATCTTTTGAGCCGGCTCTTTTTCTTTTGTGATAAAATAAGACAATAATTTATTGTGAAAACACGAAGTAGGTGGACTGAAATGAAATTAATGATTAAAGCACCGGCAAAAATCAATTTAACACTTGATGTACTCCATAAGCGGCCGGATGGCTACCATGAGGTAGAAATGATTATGACGACAGTGGATTTGGCGGACCGGCTTGAGCTGGAAAGCTTAAATAAAAACGAGATTCGAATCATTTCACACAACCGATTTGTGCCCGATGACAGTCGAAATCTGGCGTATCAGGCGGCAAAGCTGTTAAAAGAGCGATATGGCATTAAAAAAGG
>Ga0268252_1001996_pt1 | contig 10731 bp, 15 predicted proteins | sample AgamicMgSfrz_FD_200244 | JGI IMG/M metagenome (GOLD analysis project Ga0268252, IMG submission 200244) | Agave microbial communities from Guanajuato, Mexico - Mg.Sf.rz (v2) (version 3) | ecosystem: Host-associated > Plants > Phyllosphere > Phylloplane/Leaf | place: Guanajuato, Mexico | collected... | reverse complement strand
ATAATGAACCAATTGTAATTAGTGTTATTTCCTTTATACGTTGATTAACCATAGTTCATCCCCTCCCCCCATTTGACATTGTATCACTATCTCCTAGAGGTTTAGAAGTGGTTTTTATTCCGCATTTTTCCTCTTAAAGATCGAGATATCATGTTTAAACAAAGGGGTGATTAATTATTCACATTTGCTCTAACTGTACGAACAAATCGCTCCACATTCCCTTTCTGAATATGCTTAGCTCTAACCGTTTCTTGATTACAAGTAAACTCAAAGTACGGATAAAAATCTATGCTATCTATATGCAAATATGAGTACTCTTTAAATGTTGAAGGATAGTACGGAAATTTCCCGTAAAACAGGAGACGTCTAGTAGTGGCAACAAAAATTCCATGTTGATAACATAACGTGAAATTATCCTTCTCAAAGATCCCTACCATAAAGGCTAAAATCTTTTCGTCATCTTCTATATACTTTTTCATACTTAATAAAAGTTCATTCATGCATATCCCTCCAAATACTATTCTTGAAAAGAATCCATGGATTGTTACAAACCGGCTTAACTCCTTTATAAAGTATGAAACGCGTTTCCTGTCAAAGATATTTCAAAAAAACAATCCGTTATGCACTTATGCACATAACGGATTAAAACTACACTGTAGATCGCTCCACAAGTTCATATGAAATTTCCACCTTTTCTTGTTTAGAGCTCTCATCACTTATTTTCCTGTAAAACATTTCAAAAGCCGTTTTCCCTATCTCCTTCAAATTTTGATCAATAGTTGTCAACTGCAACACTTGCGAAATAGGTTGGTTATCCAAACCAATAATCGCTAAATCCCCAGGAACTCGAATACCCAATTTCCCAACTTCCGTCATAACCCCAATTGCAACTTCATCTCCTGCTACTATTAACGCTTCAGGAAGATTCTGCATCCCTTTTAACTTATGAGCCACTCTCACACCATCTTCTAATGTAAAGCATTCTGTGAAAATCCATTCTTCATTAACTTCTTCATCTATAGATTGCAATTGCTGTTTATAAACATCAAAACGCTTTTGACTACTCGGTCCTAGCTTTCTTCCCGTACAATAACCAATTTTTTTATAACCTTTTTCAATAAGGTGATTCATTCCTAGTTGGAAAGCTGCCGAATGATTTGTATATACACTTGAGATGTTTGCAATATCATTATCTTCACAAGCAATGATTGTGCCGTAAGAAGCATACGGTTCTATCATTTCCCAATCATTTGCACGTGAACAAATAATAAGACCATCTAATTGTTTCGTTTTTAACATATGTAGACTTTTCATTTCTTCTTTTTTATTATAATTTGTTTGGCAAAGTAGCACCCTGTAATTATGAGTTAACGCTCCCTCCATCATTCCCCCTACCATTGCATCGAAGCTCGGATGATTAATATAAGGTAGAATTACACCAACAATATTCGTCTTTCCTTTTGATAAATGAACAGCATTTGCGTTTTGTGAGTAATTCAACTTCTCAACTATCTCTAAAACCACTTTCCTTTTTTCTTCACTTACGTACGGATGATCATTTAGCACCCTTGACACAGTCGTAACGGAAACTCCCGCCATCTTTGCAATATCTTTAATGTTAGCCATACACTCACCTCTACTTTTAACTTAATGAATCCCATGAACATATGTCAAATCTTCTTATCATTACAACTTCATTCGTTTCTCTTACAAAAGTGTAATTTTCCTGTAAGCTAATTCGATAGTGAATCTCCACAATATTTCATACCATTAAGTCAGAAACAGGGCAACAACTACTCGAAAAGGAGCGGATTCATATGATGAACAAAATGAAAATAAATAATTTCTTCAATACAATGGGCATGGTATTATCCGCTCTTTTCGATGCAAAAGCTGTTGCTTCTACATTAAACAAGTAAGGAGAATTCATTATGAATAACATCACTTTTAACAAATTAGATTTTTTAGGACTAGCTAGCGGATCAGTTCTTCTTACTACTTTGATTTACGCCGCTACGCTTGTATAAATTTCGTGTCCCCTTTCCCCTTTATATAGAAAAAGACGACCGTCTAGGTCGTCTTTTCTTATTTTTGATTTGATTCCAAAGCTTCCTTTAGCTTCTCAAACTTCTCATTTAATTGATCTGTCATCATTTTCATAGCTGTTTTTCGATCTATTTGTTCTTCCGCATCAATTTGAATCGGATCTCCAAAAATCAATTGTGCCCTTTTTCCTTTTATTAATTCTTTTATACTTGATGGACCAACATAAGCTGCCGGTACTAATGGAACGTTAGAACGCAGCGCAATCGTAACAGCTCCAGCTTTTAATGAAACGTCTTCTGTTGATCTCGTTCCACTTGGAAAAATCCCTACTACTTTCCCTTCTTTTAATAGGCGTGATGGAATTTTGAGTGTACTCGGTCCTGGATTCGCACGATCTACAGGGAATGCATTTACGTTTTTGAAGAACCAATTTTTGAATTTCCCTTCAAATAATTCTTTTTTGGCCATGTAATGAATTTGGGTCGGGTACATCCCTGTAGCTAACATTAATACATCCATAAAACTTGTATGTGTACACGCAACAACATACGGGCCACCTTCTGGTAACTTTTCTCTTCCTTGTACTTCTACTTTCCCAGCTGTTTTAAATATATATTTCAACAAAAATGTAATTGGTTTATACATTTGTTTCGTTCCTTTCTAAACATCCGAAGTATAATCATTTTCTTACAACAATTATAACACTAAGTTTTAGGAGTTGGTAATAAAAATAAGTATTAATTGTTAAATTTCAATCCTTACAAAAGTGTAATTTTTTTGTAAGCTAATTCGATAGTTACTTCTTACAATATTTCATACAATTAAGTCAGAAAGAAACAAGTAAGGAGAATTCATTATGCAAAACATCACTTTTAACAAATTAGACCTTTTAGGATTAGCTAGCGGCTCCCTTCTTCTTACTGCTTTGATTTACGCTGCTACGCTTGTATAACTTTGTGTCCCCTTTCCCCTTTATATAGAAAAAGACGACCGTCTATGCCCGGTCGTCTTTTTAAATGTTTCTTTCTTTTAACTCTTTTAAAAGCTCTATCATTTCAGCTTGTTGTTTTATCTTCTTACGACCATTTCGATTAATTGCTGCAAGCTCACAAGCAACTCCTACAGCGAAGAAAAACAATAAACTTTCTAACATATGAAATCCTCCAATTGCCTATTAAACTGCTTGACGTAATTGCTCTTCTTGTAAAATTTGCTTGTTTATATTTTCTTCTTTTCTCTGACAAACGTTATTGCGAATAAGTGCTGCAATAACAAGTAAAGTCCCTATAATATCAAACATCGTTATTTGATATCCTTGCATCATCATAATAATTAAAGTCGTAATGGGTACAAAATTAATAAATAAAATACCATTAATAGATGATAGAATTTTCACACCGTAATTCCAAGAGAGTAATGCTACAATTCCCGGTAATGTCATCATAAATAACAAATCATATTTCACAATAGAAATCGTTCCCATATTCGGTACCGATACATATCCAAGTGCCGTTATAATTATTGTTATAATTCCTGTAACAGTCGTACCAAATACACACGTCAACGTAGAATAACGTAATGTTGACCAATCGCTACACGTTTGACCACCCATCGTATAAATAACCCAACCTACAACTCCAACAAATATACATGCTAGTGAAAACATGTTATCTTTCAATGTTAAAAAGAAACTCATGTCACCTTTCGTAATAACAAATACAGCTCCTACAAAAGCGATAACCATGCTCGTTATCATATATTTTTTCGGTTTCACATGCTTATATCCCCATAGAATACAAATAGAAATCATCGGCATAAGTGCTTCCATAATGGAGGCTACCATCACACCTGACTTTCCCATTAACATTTGCCCTAAAAATATAAGTACATTATATACAGTAAACGCCATCGTTCCGAAAAAGACGAGTAACTTTCCTCTTCCCTCTAAACGAAATGCCTGTTTTCCTTCTTTCATTAACAATAATACAATCAGCACTATTGCCACCGCTCCATAGCGAATAAGTGAAAAATAAAATGGATCTATGTATTCTAGTGCATGATCAGCAACTGGAAACATCGCTCCCCATGACATACTTGCAATTAAACATGCTAAAGCCCCTATTATCATTTGACCTCTTCTCACCACAATCCCCCGTTTCTTTCTATTTGCACAAAGAGAATTGTAAAAGAAAAAATATATCACGTAAAATGATTCAAAATGATGTTAACTATCACTTATAATGATAGTTAACATCAAGGAGGATCATATTATGGAATTAAGAGACTTACAAATCTTCCAGAGCGTTGCTGACCAAGGTAGTGTAAGTAGCGCAGCAAAGGAATTAAATTACGTACAATCAAATGTCACCGCACGTATTAAACAGTTAGAAAACGAGCTGAAAACACCGCTCTTTTATCGTCATAAACGAGGCATGACTTTAACAGCTGAAGGCAGAAAAATGCTCGTTTATGTTAATAAAATTTTGCAAGATGTCGATGAGCTAAAACAAGTATTTTTAGATAGTGAAACACCCTCTGGCATATTAAAAATCGGTACAGTCGAAACAGTAAGTACATTACCTACCATTTTATCTTCTTACTATAAAAGCTATCCAAATGTCGATTTGTCATTACAAGCAGGTCTAACAGAAGAACTAATTAGAGAAGTACTTAATCATCAATTAGATGGTGCCTTTATATCGGGTCCTATTAAACATCCACTAATCGAGCAATACGATGTTAGTACAGAAAAATTAATGCTTATAACACAAAATAAAGCTTTTCATATCGAAGAATTTACAACAACGCCTCTACTCGTTTTTAACCAAGGATGTGGATACCGTTCCAAACTAGAACGATGGCTGAAAGATGAAGGTTTGCTCCCAAAAAGAATTATGGAATTCAATATATTAGAAACGATATTAAACAGTGTTGCACTCGGCCTTGGAATTACACTCGTACCACAGTCTGCTGTCCATCATCTTTCTAAAGCAGGTAAAGTGCATTGCCATGCAATCCCTGAAAAATATGGTAGTATTTCAACGGTTTTCATACGCCGCAAAGATAGCTATATGACGAATTCAATGCGTAGCTTTTTAAAAACAATTGAAGAGCACCACCACATTAATATGCTTTAAAAGACATTCTTACACGAATGTCTTTTTTTCTTACAAAAGTGTAAGTCTTCCGTAAGCTAATTCGATAGTTGTAACGGATCATATTTCCTATAATTAAGATATAAAGCAGGGCAACAACAATTCGAAAAGGAGCGGATACGCATGATGAACAAAATGAAATCAAACAAATTTTTAAATACAATGGGCATGGTGCTATCCGCACTTGTCGATGCAAAAGCAGTTGCAACTACATTAAACAAATAAGGAGAGATTATAATGAACAACATTACTTTCAACAAATCAGACTTTTTAGGACTTGCAAGTGGAGCGGCTCTTCTTACAGCTTTCATTTACACACTTGCTCAAGGTCTTGTTTAACACTTTCACTTTGTTTCCCCAAACCCCTTTATATATAGAAAAAGCTGCTCGTCTTATAGACAAGCAGCTTTTTAGTTTGTTTCATATATAATCTGGCCTGTTTTCGTCATATCGTATCCGCCAATCGCTTTTAATTCATTATGAAATTCTTCCGATTGCAGAATGTCTTTCACAATTTCGATCAGCTCTTCATTTTCTTTATTCTTCAAAATCACTAAATCATACTGTTCTTTCATAATTGAAATAAAGTCTACATTTACAATTTGCGAAAACTTTTCTGAACCTACTCCCACATCAGCTTTTTCATTCGCGACTTGCGTGGCAACACCAAGATGATTTGATTCTTCCCATTCATATCCACTAATACGTTCTTTATTTAACTTTTGAATTCGCAATTGTTCATCCACTAACACTCTAATGCCAGAACCTTTTTCTCGATTTACAAATCGTATAGATGACTGAGATAAATCAGCCCATGTTTTTATATTTTTTGGATTCCCCTTTTGCACATAAAACCCAACGTTCCTTGCTAATAAATTAATCATAATACATGGTTGTCCAACTAAAATACGTTTTACATACGGAACATTATATGTATCCGTTTCTCCATCAAACAAATGCAAGCTAACGATACTTCCTTCTCCTTGATACATCTTTACTAAACTCGTTAAACTACCTTGATATGCCCGTAATATATTTGAACTTGGCAGGCGATTTTCTATACGCTTTGCCAGCATATCTAATGTTAGTTCTTGCCCGCTAATAATACATGTATTCGAGATACTATTACTGTCATTCTTTACAGGAACAGCTTGTACATTCCCTGTTTTCATTTGCTTAATATATTGTTCTAAATCTGCTGCATCAATGCGCATTTGTCTACCAACTCTATAAGAAGGAAGTTCTCCTTTTTTAATTAAGTCGTATACAGTTAATTTTGATACTTTTAATCGTTTTGCTACTTCTTCCGTTGTGTAGGAATGATGATCCATAGACGATTCCTCACTTTCTTCCTTCATTGTAACAAAGAACTATATATTTCTCCTATTTTTTAAAAATATCTACATGTTCAAATTATATTCAATTATAACTAGTTATAATTAATTATATTTAGTTATAATTAATTATATCAAAACGAAAGGGGATTTTTTTATGAATAAGTTTACATTACGATCCATCGGGGCACTTATCCTTTCTTTTCTTCTTATATTTAGCGTTGCATGTACAAGCGGAGATAAGAAAGAGAAATCAACTGCTAAAGAAGGAAAGGCAGTTGAACTTACTATATCAGCAGCTGCAAGCTTACAAGATGCGCTAAAAGAAATTGAAACAAAATATAAAGAAAAAGAACCTAATATTAAACTTTCTTTTAACTTTGGTGCTTCTGGTGCACTTCAACAACAAATTGAACAAGGTGCACCTGCTGATTTATTCTTCTCAGCAGCAGAAGATAAATTCCAAACTCTTGTTAAAAAAGGATTCATTAATGAAAAAGATGGGAAAAATCTTCTTGGAAATGAGCTCGTTCTAGTCGTCCCAAAAGATAGTTCTCTTACAAAAATTCAAGATTTAAAAGATAAAAAGATTAAGAAAATCGCACTTGGTACACCTGAATCTGTACCTGCGGGAAAATACGCAAAGGCTTCTCTCACACATGAAAATCTTTGGAATGACATTCAAAATAAAATCGTATTTACAAAAGATGTTCGCCAAGTGTTAACATATGTAGAAACAGGTAATGTTGATGCTGGTATTGTATACAAAACAGATGCTCTTATTTCAGACAAAGTAAAGATTGGCGAGACAGCAGTAGCTACTTCTCATGATCCAATTCACTATCCTTTAGGTGTTATAAAAGAATCTAAGCACAAGAAAGAGGCGACTTCATTTTATGAATATTTGCAGTCAAAAGATGCACAATCTATCTTTAAGAAATATGGATTTACAGTCCTATCATAATTGCCATGAGCTTTGATTTTGATGCTATTGTGTCACCGATTTTTCTATCTTTACGAGTAGCTGCATGTGCCACTATTCTCGTTACAATTTTAGGGACGATTATCGGACGGGCATTGGCACGCTCCTCATGGAGATACAAAGTAATATTAGAAACTATTTTCTTATTGCCAATGGTACTTCCACCAACTGTAATCGGTTTTTTTCTCATTATCATTTTTGGAAATAATAGTCCCATTGGTATGTGGGTAGAATCATTGTTTCAGCAGTCTATTATGTTCACATCTACTGCTGCGGTCATCGCTTCCACAGTTGTTGCATTTCCGCTTATGTACCAATCAGCAAAGACAGGATTTTCTATCGCAAATGTACAAATTGAAGAAAGTGCTCGTGACCTTGGTGCAAGTGAATCTCAAGTTTTTCTGCACGTTACACTTCCTCTTGCATTTCCCACCTTACTAAGCGGAATGATTTTGAGCTTTGTTCGTGCACTAGGAGAATTTGGTGCTACACTCATGTTTGCTGGGAACATCCCTGGAAAAACACAGACAATCCCAACTGCCATTTACATGGCCATTGATGCAAGTAATATGCAACTCGCCTGGACACTTGTAGTTATCACTATTAGTATGTCTCTCGTATTTCTGCTATGTATTCAACTTATTAATAAAAGAATTACTAAATCTTAAAGCAGCTTTTTTCGAAGCTGCTTCTTTATTTCTTAGGAAATAAAATATGTCATCGGGAAATAACTGAATTTTACCTTTTATTTAAATATACATTCTATTTGAATTTACTTTCTAAAATAGGCAATTTCCTGTTATTATATGGAGGTGTTTCAAAAATTGAAGAAATGAAAACGCATTTATATCGTGAATTCTTCATCCTGTTTTAGCGATCGGTAATCTTCTACTCTATTAGTGGGGCATTACCGATCGTTAGAACGATATGTAATTATATTGGTATAGCAAACTGAAGGGAGTCTTGTAATGGACATTTTATTAGCGCTTCTTCCTGCAATTGCATGGGGAAACATCTTATTAGTAAGCGTAAAAATGGGCGGTGGTGCATATAGCCAAACGGTAGGTATGACAATCGGTGCTCTATTCTTCGCAACAATTATGTATGTATTTACTCAACCGGCTTTAACAATGACAATCTTGATTGTTGGTTTTATTTCAGGTTTATTCTGGGCTTTAGGACAAGTAAACCAATTAAAAACAGTTGAAAAGTTAGGTGTTTCTACTACTGTAACGATTTCTACTGGTATGCAACTTGTTGCAACTTCTATCTTTGGGGTTATCGCTTTCCGTGAGTGGACTACTACTACAACAATCATTATGGGAACGATTGCAATCCTATTAATCGTAGTCGGTGTTGTATTCACATCACTAGATGACAAAGAAAATGCACAACCACCAGGACAATTGAAAAAAGGACTTCTTACTTTAATTGTTTCTACTTTCGGCTATCTTGTATATGTAATTATCATTCGTTGGTATAATATCGATGGTTGGTCTGCTATTTTACCACAAGCAGTTGGTATGTTTGTTGGTGCGGTTGTACTGACATCTAAACATAAGCCATTTAACAAATATGCAATCCGTAATGCTTTATCTGGTTTACTATGGGGAACAGGAAACTTATTCTTACTTCTTTCATTACCACGTGTTGGAGTAGCAACAAGCTTCCCATTATCTCAAACTGGAATCGTTATCTCAACATTCGGTGCGATTGTCTTCTTAGGTGAAAAGAAAACAAAACGTCAATTGATCTTTATTGCACTAGGTAGTGTTTTAATTATCGGCGGCGCTGTATTACTTGGTCTAACAAAAGCATAAACTTATAATCTATTAACCCCTGAAGCATAACTGCTTCAGGGGTTTTTTATTACAACTATTTTTTAAATATAATAATCTTTACAACCTTATTTGCATCCCCCCTCCTCCCTCCAATTTCATTCTTTTCACAATAAGTCTTTTCTTTTTACAAAATTCTCTTAAAGATGGTATCGTTTTTTATAACATATCTCTACTGGAAAGGAATAAAGGATATGCTTAACAAACATCGAATTCTATTTATTGGTGCTGGTCGTATGGCAGAAGCTATATTTTCCGGATTACTTAAAACAAGCAAAGAATATATCGAAGAAATTATCGTTTCTAACCGAAGCAATGTAGAAAAGCTAGAACAATTACAAGGGCGATATAATGTGTCTATTACAACAGATTGGAAGCAACATGTTACATCTGTTGATACGATTGTTTTAGCAATGCCGCCTGCTGCACATGAAGAATTATTAGCAGAGTTATCTCCGTTACTATCGAACCAACTTGTCGTAACGGTAGCTGCTGGCATTGGACCATCTTATTTAGAAGAAAGACTTCCCCAAGGAACGCCTGTTGCTTGGATTATGCCAAATACAGCTGCTGAAATTGGAAAGTCTATCTCCTTATATACAATGGGACAATCAGTAAATGAGATGCATCAAGAAACCCTGCAACTACTTTTAAAAGGCATTGGTACTTCGCAACTCTGCACTGAGGAAGAAATTCATCAGCTTACTGCAGTTACTGGAAGTGCACCAGCCTTCCTTTATTACTTTGCTGAAAGCTTAATTGAAGCAACAAAAAGTTATGGAGTCGATGAAGCAACCGCAAAACACCTTGTTATTCAAATGATTTCTGGCTCCGCTTCTATGCTTGAACAAACGCAAGATCCGGCTAACCTCCGCGAACAAGTAACAACGCCAGGTGGTTCCACAGCTGAAGGTCTCAAAACTTTATATGAGTATAATTTTTCAGAGGCAATTCAAAAAGCAGTAGAAGCAACAAACAAAAAAGCTAGGGGGAAATAATATGAGTTTAACAAGTTTAAAAGACTATACAACATTACATAACGGAGTAAAAATGCCTTGGTTCGGTTTAGGTGTTTTTAAAGTAGAAGATGGTTCAGAGGTAATTGATTCTGTAAAAGTAGCAATTAAAAATGGCTACCGCAGCATCGATACTGCAGCAATCTATCAAAATGAAGAAGGCGTTGGACAAGCGATTCGTGAATCAGGTGTTTCACGTGAAGAATTATTTATTACATCAAAAGTATGGAATAGCGATCAAGGATATGAAACAACACTTCAAGCATTTGAAACTACATTAGAAAAATTAGGTCTAGAATATTTAGATTTATATTTAGTACATTGGCCTGTAAAAGGGAAATATACTGAATCATGGAAAGC
>Ga0268252_1001989_pt1 | contig 10746 bp, 10 predicted proteins | sample AgamicMgSfrz_FD_200244 | JGI IMG/M metagenome (GOLD analysis project Ga0268252, IMG submission 200244) | Agave microbial communities from Guanajuato, Mexico - Mg.Sf.rz (v2) (version 3) | ecosystem: Host-associated > Plants > Phyllosphere > Phylloplane/Leaf | place: Guanajuato, Mexico | collected... | reverse complement strand
CAGAATTCGCGATGAATATAAAACGAAGAATTTAGAAATGGATCTTATTACACATATACAATTATATTTAAAAGAAGCAATTATTTTACTCGCATATGGTAATTATGAAAAATGTGAAAAAATCATTTTAGATGCACTTGCATTTTCAAAAAAACATCAAGTGTATTATAAAACAGATGAATTTTACCGTATTTTATCTTATCAAAAAATCATTACAACCGATAAAGAACGATATTTATATTACATAAAAAAATCGGAGCAATTTGCCATTTTTACAGAAGATACTTTATCCGCTGCAAATATAGATATATTAAAAGCTTATTACTACAATACCGTTACGAATGAATATACAATTGCATTAGAACATTTAGAACAATTCCGAGAAAAACTAAAAGATGTACCGATTTTTCAAGACGATGGATTGTATTATCTTGAAAAAGGAAAATCTCTGTATGGTTTAAAACGTTACGAGGAAGCTTTGGAAACATTAAAACGTGCTAACATTCCAGATTATATGAGTCATCCACTTGATCAGTCATGGTTATTAACAGCTGGATCATATCGTGCCCTGTGTCATATAGAACTTCAAGATAAAATGGCTGCTCTGATAGAAGCAAAAAAAGCAGTTCAAACGATAGATGGTTATCCTGATTCCATCTTCACTTCATTTATTAAAGAAACATTAAAAATAATACAAAAACTTTAAGAATGTCTCAAAATGGTATATTATTCCTCTTTTTTAGCAAAGATAATAATGATGGGAGGAATATAAATGAATATTCAACGTGCAAAAGAGCTTTCTGTGTCAGCGGAACAAGCCAATGTCAGTTTTCAAGGCATGCCTGTTATGATTCAACACGTCGATGAAAGCAATGAAACCGCCCGCATATATGAAGTAAAAAACCCAGGACGCGAATTAACTGTTCCAGTTAATAGCTTAGAGGAAATATAAGAAATGCCACTTCTCTTTTGAAGTGGCATTTTTCTTATGAATCAAAAATACAACTATTATTTCTTCTAATTTTTTAAGCTTATAATAAGAAAATGTAAATTTTATACTCTAACCCTATATTTTGTGATATTTTATACTCTGGAAATAATTAAATCTTTATAGATGAATAATATAAATTTTTTCTATTTCCCACTCTATACATAAAGGAGGAATTGTATGAGCCTCTCTATATACGAAGGTTTAGGTATTATTTTTTTCGTAATCATTATTACTTACGCCCTTGCACACAAATATTTATGGTCAAAAAAATTACTTATTATTCTATTTCTCATTTGTAATGCTATTTATCTTATTTGGCGAACTTTTTATTCGTTACCAACTATTAATCTCATAAGTATTATCGCTGGTATTATATTGTTAATTACAGAATGGGCTGGTTACTTACAATCTATCGTTTTTAGCATTGTTTCATGGAAACCATATAAACGGAAAGAAGTACCATTATCCACTTTTGAAAAACTACCTACTGTCGACATATTTATTGCCACTTACAATGAACCGATCGATTTGTTAAAACGTACTGTAGCTGGTTGTACGTTGATTACTTATCCGAAAGAGTTACTAAACATTTATATTTGTGACGACGGGCGCCGTGAAAGTGTAAAGCAACTTGCGGCAGATTTTTCTGTTCATCACATAACTCGCACCGAAAACAAGCATGCAAAAGCTGGAAATTTAAATCATGCGATGCTTCATTCAAAAGGTGATATTATCGTAACAATGGATGCCGATATGATACCACGAGCTAACTTTTTAGAGCGAACGATTGGATATTTTTCTAAAAATAATGTTGTATTCGTTCAAGCACCACAAGTTTTTTATAATGCTGATCCTTTCCAATATAATTTGTTTTTTGAAGATAACATCGCCAATGAACAAGATTTCTTTATGCGCCAGTTAGAAGAAGGGAAAGATCGCTTTAATGCTACGATGTATGTTGGTAGTAACGCCCTATTTCGCCGCACCGCGCTTGAAGAAATTGGAGGATTTGCGACTGGAGTTATTACTGAAGATATGGCAACTGGTATGCTACTACAAGCTAACAAATGGGAGACTATATTTGTCAATGAAACACTAGCTGTTGGATTATCCCCAGAAACATTTAGTGATTTATTAAAACAACGGGACCGCTGGTGTAGAGGGAACATTCAAGTCGTAAAAAAATGGAATCCTTTCACTATAAAAGGATTATCTTTTATGCAGCGTCTTTTATATGCAGATGGAATTCATTATTGGTTTTTCGGTGTTTATAAAATGATATTTTTATTAGCACCGCTATTATTTTTAGTATTTGATATTTATAGTTTAGAAATTAATTTCATGCACTTATTTATGTTCTGGGCACCTGCCTTTTTAACATCACAGCTTATTTTCAAAGCTGTTTCTAATAAAAAACGAACAACTACGTGGAGTCATGTGTACGAAGTTGCTATGGCTCCTTATATGGGATTTGCTATTTTATCAGAAATTTTCTTACGTAAAAAGTTTCAATTTCATGTGACAAGAAAGGGAGTTCAAAATAATACAAGGCATTTTTTATGGATTGCAAGCATCCCTCATCTCATATTACTCATTTTAACAATTATTGCACTTATTCGAGCAACACTTATGCTCTTATACCCTGAGCAATATTATATTGAAAGAGAGAGCTTATATATTAACATTTTCTGGTTACTATACAACGGGATAGCTATTGTCACTTCACTATTTGTAGCATTTGAAAGACCGCGTTTTCGAAATTCAGAACGTTTCGTAGTAAATTTACCAGGTACTTTATATGCCGAAGATATGATCATTTCTTGCAATATCCTTGATATTAGTGAAACGGGGGCACGTTTTGAATTAGATTCCTCCATTCCATTTGAAACTTTATCAAGTCTATCTTCCTATATGCTATCTTTTGGCGAGGTAGAAAAGATTTATAGTACAAAAAAATGGATTCGGAGACAAGAAAGTTCTGTACAAGTTGGTGTATCATTTGATGATGTATCCCATGAGCAATATTGTAAACTCATTCTTCATCTATTTAGTAAACCGGTTAATGACCGGGTGGAAAAGGTGTACGATAAAGCATTTCTTACACTAGCAATTGCATCTTTCATAAAAAACACAAAAAAAGCACCAAGACAATTTCGCAGGCAACATATACGTGAGCAACTGATGTCTCCTGGAACATTGCATATGAATGGGATGCCGATTGAAGCGACCATTATCGACTATAGTACAGGTGGGTGCCAAGTACAAACGAACATCCCTCTTGTGATTGACCAAATTATACAAGTAACAATGGAAGAACGTAATATTCAAAAGAAAAATGCACAAGTGTGTTGGATTCAAAAAAAGGGTCGTAAAATATATGCTGGATTAAAATTCACAGCGTAAAAAAGAAAAGAAGCGTCGTGCTTCTTTTCTTTTTTACATGCTAAAATACTTATTAAAGGGGGGAATGTATATGAAAAATACTTCACAAAAAATGAGTCATTATTATGCCGTGATATTCACTTCTAATTTATCAAATGATACAACAGACTATAATACCGTTGCCGAAACAATGGAGGAACTTGCAAAGCAACAACCTGGATTTTTAGGTGTAGAAAGTGCACGAGGTAATTCTGGGCTCGGAATAACAATTTCTTATTGGGAATCACTTGATGCAATTGAAAATTGGAAGAAGAACGCCTTACATAAAGAAGCGAAAAAAAGAGGTCGTGAGCAATGGTATGAAAACTTCCATCTGCGTATTTGCCTTGTTGAGAAAGAATTTAAGTTTCAAAGAGGCACAATATAACTATGAAGGAAAAATTAGCTCTCGTTATTGTTCATGAAATATATGGTGTGAACGACCATATGCATCACGTTACCGAGCAATTTACTTCATCTCATATTGACGTATTCTGTCCTAATCTTCTGCACTTACAACACGCATTTCATTATCGTGATGAAGAAAAAGCATATGAACATTTTGTAAATCATATTGGATTTAATGATGGAAAAGACCAAATTGAAGCATTCATCAATACCCTTTCAAGCAATTATACACATATTGGACTTATCGGCTTTAGTGTTGGAGCTACCATCTCATGGCTATGTAGTAACAATCCGAAAATAGATTTTATCATCGGATGTTACGGTTCTCGTATACGCGACTATGTTCACATAAAGCCTACATGCGCTACACTACTTATATTTCCTGAAAAAGAAGCTAGTTTTTCAGTATCCTCTTTAATTCAAACATTGCAGCAACAAAAAAATCCTTTACTAGAAATACAACAACTACACGGTGAACATGGATTTCTAAATCCGTACACTGAAAAATATAACGGGCACTCTACAAAACAAGCATACAATGTAATAGATTCATTTCTTGTAAAGTGAAACTTTATTAGTTCTTTATTTGGGTTATTGTTGTTAGTTATTTCGGGGATGTAATAGAAGAAGGAAGAAAAGCCAACATTCAACTTTTCTTCCTTCTATCTTTACCTTTAGCTTTCACTGTCACTGATTCACAAGGTGTATAATATATTTGAGGTGTCGCCTTATCAACAAACATCATAAACGTAATAAAGCCGATAATAAAGAAAATAAACAACGTTAACAAAATTGCTCCTATCGTTAAAAGTATCATAACACCACCCCTATATTTTTCATGTTATTACACCTTTCGCTATTATATGAGCGTAATCCTTTTTAGAAAAAGAAACGTAACAAAATAATCACAACCACTCCCGTTAATACTGTACCTAATAAACTACGAGTATATATCGCTACAAGAAATGTGGGAATTGCTGCGATAAGGTAATCCCACTGCATCGTCTCATGCATAAATAAAACTTGTGCTAAAAGCGCTGCTAATATCGCAATTGGTATGTAATTTAACCATTTTAAACCCCAGTCAGGAATTTGTAGTTTGCTAAATACGAGTAGAGGTAAAATACGTGGCACGAGTGTAACAGCTCCTGCTGCTAGTAAAAGTAATAATACATCTAATCTCATTTCCATTTTTCAATCACCACTCCAATCGTCGCAGCTAGTAAGGTTGCGATAATAACCGCTATACTATCTGGCATAAATAGGTGTGAAACGTATGCGATGATAATCGCTACAATTGCAACACTTAAATGAATTGCTAGTTTTGGTTTACTACTTATGAGCTGAAGAACAAATAATCCAATAAACATCGCTGGTAATGCATAATCCATCCCGTATGTATGTGGATCTGGTATCCACTCACCAAACAGTCCACCAATAATAGTAGCAAGAATCCAATTTAAATACGCTGTTACGTTAAGCCCGATCATCCATCTTTCACCTAAATATCCTTTTTGCGCCGCGTGTTGCACTGCAACGCCGAAAGTTTCATCTGTAATTTGCGAACCGATGATTAAGTTTTTAAATAGAGGAATTTTCGTAAAGTACGGCGCGAGTGCAGCACTCATAAGAAGGTGGCGCAAGTTAACAAAAAATACAGTAAAAATAATTGCGGAAGCAGGAGCACCGGCTGCATACATACCAGCTAATATAAATTGGGCAGAACCTGCATAAATTAAAGTGGACATAAACGCAATTTCAATGATGGAGAAACCAGCTGTTTTTGCAATTACACCAGCTGCTATACCGATGCTCAAGTAACCAAATACAGTTGGTAAACAATCTTTTACTCCTTGCTGAAATGTATCGTCACTCTGCAAAGCTACATGTGCCTGAGCTTTACTCATCTCTATCATCCTCCATTCCTTCTAAAGTTCGTTTTCCTGTTACGACATGAACTAAATCTATATTTTCACGCCATAACGTATCTAACTTATCAGCTCCAAATTCCTTTGTGATTTCTTCAACCATAATATCGTGCCGCACATACTCTGTAGCAACGAGAACTAGCGCTGGGTCATACGTTGTAACGGCCCATGAAGTGCTATCATTTGAGAAGTTCGCAATTAATACTTCCTCTCCATCACGAGCAATAACAGTTAAATGACCACCCATTCTCTTTTCAACAACGTGGGGCGTCATATAATTATGATGAAACGTCGCTCCTATTTTTGTTTCTGGAGCTCCAAATAAGATTGAAAATATATGTACGCCTTCCTCTTCCTTTTGATGAATGTATGGTTCAATTTCATGCACTTGTTCTTCCCATACAGAAACCCATAACTCTTCCTTAGCTCTACTAATTATATTGCATATTTCTTTCAAAACACGATCATTTGAACGAATATGCGAAATTACATCTATTTGTCGCTCTTGTTCTAAACAATTTAATTTCTCATCTAAAAATTCAAAGGACTTTTCAAAGTCTTTTCGCATTCGATTCATTAATTCGGTAGCTGGTACTGGTACATATTTAACTGGTTCAGAAGGTACAATATGCACCGCTCCTTTATCCATTAACTTACCGAGTACCTCGTAAATCATAGAACGAGGTACTCCTGTTTGTTTACTTACTTCATAGCCTGTTACTGGGGAATGTTTTAACAATCCAATATACGCTTTACATTCATATTGGGAAAATCCTAACTTTTGTAATTCCTTTATAATTTCATCCATCGGTAACCCCTCACAATCTAAATCGCTCTTACTTCAAAACGACGATTTTGCTTCCCTTTACTTTTTACTTTATCAATAACAAGTGTTCCTATTTCACTCGTATTTTTCACATGTGTGCCTCCACAAGCTTGTTCGTCTAAATTTTCAATTGTAACAATGCGGATTTCTTGGATAGTAGTTGGCAGGAGATTTATTGCTGTTTTAATCATTCCTACAGCATTTTCTGCTTCTTCGCGGCTCATATAACGAGTGGAAATTTCTTTATTTTGCTTAATAAGTTTATTCACTTCCTCAACAATTTCTTCTACTTCCACGCTCGATAACTCTTGTAACTCATTAAAATCGATACGTGCTTTATCAGGATAAATTTGATTTCCGGTGCATAGAGCTCCATACTTTTCATAAACTACAGCTCCGATAAGATGCAGTAAAGAGTGATGACGCATTAAATTATGACGTCTTTCCCAATTAATCTCTAATTTAACTGGACCTAATTTTACTTGAGCTTCATCTTTTATATAGTGAACTATTTCTCCCTGCTCCTTCTTTACTTTTTCAACTTCAAATACAGACCCATCTTGTACAATGACACCCGTATCACATTCCTGTCCTCCACCAGTTGGATAAAAAACTGTTTCTTTTACAAATACTTTATTCCCTTCCACTCTTATCACTTCTGTCTCGCAACTCGTTTTGTATGCATCTTCTAAATATAATGCCGTTTTCATACTCTCACCTCTTTAGTAGTTATAGTTATACCTACTAATATAAAAAATAATATTCATACAGTCAACTTATATTTCAGAATTTTTAATTTTAAATAAAAAAAGCCTTTTATAATAAGGCTTTTTTCTACATGCTATTATTTATTTTAACTGTAAAGTATTTAACATGTTTCCCGCCAAATGCTCCCGTAAAGTAGAACCTGTATACTCTTCCCTAAATACTCCCGCCTTCACAAATAAAGGAATGACTTCACTAAAGAATAGATTTAGTGACTTGGGAGGTCCTCCTGGAATAGCAATAAATCCATCTAACGCTCCGGCCTCAAACCTATCCATAATTTGCTTCGCAACGTCTTTTGGTGTACCAACCGCAACCCAATGAGCCGATCCAACAACTTCTGGTCGCTCTAGTATTTGTTCAACTGTTGGTTCATTTTTAATAATGAAATGCCGTAATAATTCTGCATGTGTTTTACTACGTACAGTTTGATCCCGACTTGGCAGCATCTCTTCGGTAATTTTACTTTCTAGCGGAATCCCTCTCGCATCTAATCCGAGAACCATTTCAAGTAACGCATATCTCTTCTCTTTTGTGAGATGTTGATGAGCTTGTCTATGCATTTCTAGCGCCTCTTCATATGTATCACCTATAAAGAAATATAATCCAGGTAATACGCGTATAGCATCTTGCTTCCGGCCATGCTGTTCTGCTCTTCTTCTTAAATCTTGACGAAGTTCAATACCTGACTCTACATCTGGCGTTGCAGCAAAAATTGCATCTGCAACAGAAGCAGCAAAATTCCGACCAGACTCTGAAGCACCGGCTTGAAATAATGGCATTTCTCCTGATATATGCTGTGGGATATTCAGCGGACCTTTTACCTCAAAATATTCACCACTATGTTCAATTGGCTTGGCCATCTCTCTAATAACTTCAGTGTTATCTATTTTCAACACTTCATAAGGATGACTCCTCCAAAGTTTTCTTACTAACTCTGTACATTCTGCTGCTTTCGCATATCTTTCCTCAGATGATGGCATCCCTTCCTCACCAAAGTTTTCAGCACCGTCAATTGATGTAACAATATTCCACCCTACTCGGCCGTTACTAATCCAGTGTAACGATTGTAATTGCCTTGCTAATATATATGGTGGATAAAATGAAGTTGAAGCGGTTGTAACGACTCCAATTTTTTCAGTTGCGTACGCAATAGCAGTAAACAATAATGTTGGGTCTAAAATTACATTCCCTTTATTTCTAGCAATTAAATCTGGGTGGGCCACTAAATAATCGGCTTTAAAAACAAAATCTAACTTAGCCTTTTCTGCCTGTAGTGCCAACTCTACTTGCTCATCAATTCCGGAATTAAACTCATTCTCTTGTTCTTTCTTTCTAGAAATTAAACATAATCCAATGCAAAGTTGATTCTTTTTAGACATCTTCACACCATCCCCTTATTTTTAATTCACTTAGTTAAACAAATGTTGCTGTCATTATGAAATTCTATTCTTATGAAAATAGATAAAATGATATTGATAATCATTATCATTTTATGATGTAACTGTAATAAAAGCAATAACAAAAAAGACTCCCACTTTTGGAAGTCTTTTATCTCAATATTTCATTCGCTTCTTTTTCATAAATTTTATCAAATGACGTCATAACACGCTGTGATGCTTGAATCATTTTTTGATCCGTCATAAGATCTGCCATCTCTTTCGTCATATCAACATTTGAATTTTCTAGCATATGATTTTTTACTATTCCTGTTCCGTTCGGTAAATTAGCAATGTTTCCTTCTGCTAGTGTAAAGCTTTTGTTCTCACGTTGCACGAGACGAGCATTCGTTTCGGCATCTACTGTTTTTGTTTGTAAACGAGCAATATTATTTTGTGTTACTTCATCATATAATGTACCGTCTGCTTGTACAGCAACCTTTGCTCCTTCTGGAATACGAATACGCTCATTATTCTCTCCCATTACGAAAGCACCTGAAGATGTTTGTAAATAACGATCACTATTTAATGTGAAACTACCATCTCTCGTTAAAAACGTTTCATCATTTTTAGAAGTAACGAAAAATGATGTTGTGCCGGCCGCGCCGTCATCTAAAAAGAAATCTGTAGCGCTATTTGTCATTTGTATATTTCCTTGTACTAAATTCACATGTGTTGCAGCTGGTACTACAGCGTAATCGACCGAACCGATATTTGTTACCGCCCCATCTCCTCGGCGATATGTGTCTTGTACATCAAATACTTTAGACGTCATATTTTCTGCTTTAAATCCTGTCGTTTGAGCATTTGCAACGTTATTCGAATGAACATTAATACGCTGCATGTAATTCATCATACCCATAGAACCTATATAAAGACCGTTCATACTCGTTTGAATAAGGCAAGCGCCTTATTCTTCACCTCTTTTCTACGATGTTTGTAACATTTGTTTCGCTAAATGTTCAGCTGTAGCGATATGTATATTTTTCTTTATATCTTGTCCGTCTGTCATTAATACAATAGGAGCTGATGATACTGCTGGAATTTTCAACAATTCACCACTACTTGCTGTTTCATCAAATTTTGTAAACACAATACCATCTATATGAATATCTTTAAAGTTTGTAATGATTTCAATCATATCTTTACTTTTCATCGAAGCTGATAACGTTAAACAAATATAATCTGGTTCTACTTGTCCCATCGTTTCAATCATTTCTTCCACTGTTTCTGACGTACGATAATTTTTTCCGGCTGTATCAATTAAAATATAATCGACGCGTGCTTCTTCTTTAAAATACGTAAGCGCTCTTGTCATTGCAGCCTCATCACGCACAGCAATTACTTCCGATCCAATTGTCTTTACGTTATCTTGCAATTGCTGCACTGTCCCTATGCGAGAATGATCTGTCGTTATAAAACCAACTGTTTTGTTCTTACCGTGAAATTGCCATGCCATTTTCGCGAGTGTCGTCGTTTTACCAACGCCAGTTGGACCGATTAATGCGATTGTTTGTACTTCTTTTTCAAAGACGTTTTCCGTATTAAAATGAGATTTCATATCTTCCAATATGTACCTGATAACTTCTTCTTCTGTAATCATCGTTGCATTTTCAAACTTTATTTTTAACTTTTCAGCATATGCATAAATGAAATATTGTTCTACATCGTTTTGTTCTAGCATCCGAATTACTTTTTGAATAATAAACGGTACAGATTCTTGATTTTCTTTCTTTGGAGCTACTTCTTCTTTCTTTACCTGAACGACTTGTTTCACAACTTTTTTCTTTTTCGTTACTTCCGCTTCTTTCGTCGGTTTCACAACGACAATTCCTTTTTCGAACAGCTTTAATAGTTTCTCTTTTTTTCTTGCCCATTCTTCACTATTTCCTGTTTGCATCGCCGCGTATGACATAGAAGTCGTTACGTTTTCTAAATTGTGCAGTACTGATTGAATTCCATTCGCCT
>Ga0268252_1001982_pt1 | contig 10770 bp, 9 predicted proteins | sample AgamicMgSfrz_FD_200244 | JGI IMG/M metagenome (GOLD analysis project Ga0268252, IMG submission 200244) | Agave microbial communities from Guanajuato, Mexico - Mg.Sf.rz (v2) (version 3) | ecosystem: Host-associated > Plants > Phyllosphere > Phylloplane/Leaf | place: Guanajuato, Mexico | collected... | reverse complement strand
GAACAATTTTTCCGCCTTCAATCGCGATTACACGATGACGGATTGTATTTACGATATCTGCATTATGCGTCGCCATAACAATTGTTGTACCACGCTCATTAATGCGAGTAAAAATCTTCATAATATCAAGAGCTGTTTCAATATCTAAGTTACCTGTTGGCTCATCGGCAATTACAACCTTTGGTCGATTTACAATCGCTCTTGCAATCGCAACACGTTGTTGCTCTCCACCTGAAAGTTCACTTGGAATTGCATCTGCACGATCTTCAAGACCTACAAGACCTAAAACCTCTGTTACACGCTCACGAATTGCATCTGGTTCTTCTTCAATTACTTCTAAAGCAAACGAAACATTCTCATATACCGTTAATTTAGGTAGTAATTTAAAATCTTGGAAAATTACGCCTAATTGACGACGAAAATATGGAACATCTCTTTCTGCCAATGTTTCAATAACAAGTCCATTTACATTAATTGATCCTGTAGATGGCTTCTCTTCACGATACATCATTTTAATAAATGTAGATTTTCCGGCTCCACTCGGTCCAACTACGTATACGAACTCACCTTGTTTAATGTTAACTGTAAGACCAGCAATGGCTTTCATACCATTCGGGTACTCCTTATAAACATTCGTCATTTTTATCATTATTTATCACCCAATACTTAATGATTTTTTTCGAAATACTTTTCTGTACATCTGAAAATAAAAGACATCCTTCATTTTCATTTAGTCATCCTTGTTGAAGGTAGTTTACTTATGCTTTCTCATAAGCAATACCACTCTATGTAATATATTTCAGCAAAATTCTACAAACCCCATTGTAACATCAAACGGTTTCCAATTTGGATACATTTTTGTTACAGTTATGTTACATACCAGAAAAAAGGAAAACGAGCTGACTATATTATCAACTCGCCCATTTCACCTTTTTATTTATGTTCAGCTAACCATGCAGATACTTTTTTCGCATCTTCACCTTGAATAAGTCCTGGTGACATTGAACCACGGCCTTTTTTAATAATCTCTTCGATATCTGCAGCGTCGTACTTACCGCCTACTTTTCTTAAATCAGGTCCAGTTGCCCCTGATAAATCTGTTGCGTGACATCCCGCACAACTTCTTTGGAAAATTTGTTCTGCGCTGTCTGTGCTTGCAGACTGTTTCGAAGACTTACTCTCTTCTTTATTTCCGCATGCTCCTAAAGCAAAAACAACCGATGTCCCTAGCGCAATAGCCAACAATTTCTTTTTCACTTCTATCGCTCCCCATTGTTGATATTCTTTTTATTCCTAACACACTCATTTTCATTATAAGCATTATCTTTATATAGAAAAACTAAGGTGTATTTCATATTCCTCAAAAATACAGTGAGAACCTTGATAAAATAAAGCTTTCATAAGTTGTTTCAATTCTGTGAACAGCTTAAAAAACTTCTATAAAGAATCCTTTTTAAAAGGAAAATTAGAAATGTTCTATATAAATCTTTACCCTATTATCGCTCTATTTTACTATTCTCTACTTTTTACAAAACAATATACACCATTGTAATCTACATATAATCCCATCAAAAAGAGAAGTTGTCGTTTCCAACTTCTCTTCCTCTTTACTTCATCTATAAAAATAAAATCAAATTCTTTATATCCTCTATATCCTCAGCGTGGGCCAACAATTTAGTTGGCTTTTTTTCACTTATTAGATGCGAGAACGTAAGTAGGCATCAATAAATGGATCAATCTCTCCATCCATAACTGCTTGTACGTTACCAACCTCCGTATTTGTACGGTGGTCTTTTACAAGAGAATACGGGTGGAATACGTAAGAACGGATTTGGCTACCCCATCCGATTTCTTTTTGTTCCCCGCGGATTTCATCTAATTGTGCCTGTTGTTCTTCTAGTTTCTTTTGATATAATTTCGCTTTTAACATCTTCATCGCATGCTCACGGTTTTTAATTTGAGAACGTTCCGACTGACACGTTACAACTGTATTTGTCGGTGTATGTGTAATACGAACTGCTGAATCTGTCGTATTAACGTGCTGCCCACCCGCTCCACTTGCGCGGTACGTATCAATTTTTAAATCTTCTGTACGTACTTCAATTTCAACTTCATCATTGAACTCTGGTACAACTTCACAAGATACGAACGACGTATGACGACGACCTGAAGAATCAAATGGTGAAATACGTACAAGACGATGTACACCTTTCTCTGCTTTTAAGTAACCGTAAGCGTTATGACCTTTAATTAATAAAGTTACACTCTTAATACCAGCTTCATCACCTGGTAAATAGTCAACCGTTTCTACTTTAAATCCACGTTTTTCAGCCCAACGTGTATACATACGTAATAACATAGAACCCCAGTCTTGTGACTCAGTTCCACCTGCACCTGGATGTAATTCTAAAATTGCATTATTTTTATCATAAGGATCACTTAATAGTAACTGAAGCTCATACTCATTCATTTCTTGAATTAAGCCTTTTACTTCTGACTCTAATTCCTCATGTAAATCTTCATCGTATTCTTCTTTTAAAAGCTCATGCGTTACTTCTAAATTTTCGAACGTTTCATCTAATTGACGGAAACTTCCAACCATATCTTTTAACGCATTCGCTTCATTAATTACAGCTTGCGCGCCTTGTTGGTCATCCCAAAATCCTGCGCTCATCATTTTTTCTTCTAATTCTGCAATTTGTTTCTCCTTAGTAGGAAGGTCAAAGAGACCCCCTAAAAGCCGCTAATCGCTTAGCCATTTTCTCTAATTCCTGTCTAATTTCTACTAATTCCATTTCCTTCACCTCTATGTAATTGCTGTTACTTTCGTATGAAAACAAGGGAAACTCTCTCCACTTATTACGGAGAGAGTTTAACCCTTCTTAATTATACATTTTTGATATAAAAGTTTGCAAAACAGCCAAAGCTACCGCCCTATATTACTGAACAATACCACAGCAGTTTTTATATTTTTTACCGCTACCACATTTACATAAATCGTTGCGGCCCACTTGGTCACCTTTTACAACTGGCTTTTTCTTCGCTTCTTCGCCGTCGCTAGATGGATGAACAGCTTCACCTTGAACAACTTCTTGACGTTCTAAGTTTTGTTCAATTTCAGCTTTCATAATGTAACGAGAAATTTCCTCTTCAATAGAAGCAACCATTGACTCGAACATCGCAAATCCTTCCATTTGGTACTCACGAAGTGGATCAATTTGACCGTAAGCACGTAAATGAATACCTTCACGAAGGTGATCCATCGCATCAATATGCTCCGTCCATTTTGTATCTACAACGCGGAATACAACAACTTTCTCAAACTCACGCATTTGCTCTTCTGGCATAAGCTTTTCTTTGTCATTGTAACGCTCTATTAATTTCGCGATAATCGGTTCGCTCATTTCCTCAGGAGCAAGGCGACGTAATTCTTCTTCTTTTACGTCTCCTTCTTGAAGAAGGTTTGTATTTAAGTAGTCAACAAGACCTTTAATGTTCCAATCTTCTTCAATTTCCTCTTGTGTGTGAAGCGCAACAGCACGTTCTACTGTAGATTTCATCATACCTTCAATAATGCCACGTAAGTTTTCCGATTCCATTACTTCTTGACGCTGCTTATAAATCACTTCACGTTGCTGACGAAGTACATCATCGTATTGTAATAACTGCTTACGTGCATCATAGTTATTTCCTTCAACACGTTTTTGTGCAGACTCTACCGCTCGAGAAACCATTTTACTTTCAATTGGCTGGGAATCATCCATACCAAGACGATCCATCATTGCTTTCATATTATCTGAACCAAATCGGCGCATTAATTCATCTTCCATCGATAAGTAGAACTGCGTCACACCAGGATCCCCTTGACGACCAGCACGACCACGTAACTGATTATCAATACGACGGCTTTCATGACGTTCTGTACCGATAACTGCTAGACCGAAGATTTTCACATCATCTCCAAGCTTAATATCTGTACCACGACCAGCCATATTCGTCGCAATCGTTACAGCACCTTTCATACCAGCTTCCGCAATAATATCTGCTTCACGTGCATGGTTTTTCGCATTTAAAATGTTATGACGTACACCTTTACGCGTTAACATTTTTGAAATAAGCTCTGAAGTTTCAATTGCAACTGTACCTACAAGAACAGGTTGCCCTTGTTTATGACGATTTACAATATCCTCAACAACAGCATTGAACTTACCTTCCATTGATTTAAAGATTAAATCAGCACGATCATCACGAATAATCGGTTTGTTTGTTGGAATTACAATAACGTTCATATTGTAAATGTTACGGAATTCCTCTTCCTCTGTTTTCGCTGTACCAGTCATACCAGATAATTTTTCATACATACGGAAGTAGTTCTGGAATGTAATTGTCGCAAGCGTCATACTTTCATTTTGAATTTCTACACCTTCTTTTGCTTCAATCGCTTGGTGTAATCCTTCGCTATAACGACGACCTTTCATAAGACGACCAGTGAATTGGTCTACAATTACGATTTCGCCTTCTTGTACAACATAATCTGTATCACGGTGCATAACAACGTGTGCACGAAGTCCCTGATTAATATGGTGAAGAAGTGCTACATGTTTTAAATCGAATAAGTTTTCAATATGGAAAGCTTTCTCTGCTTTCGTAATACCATCTTCTGTTAACATTACATTTTTCGTTTTCACATCAAATGAATACTCTTTTTCATTTTCTAACGTACGAACGAATGCATTTGCAAACATGTATAGCTCTGTTGATTTTTGAGCTTGTCCCGAAATAATAAGCGGCGTACGTGCTTCATCGACTAAAATAGAATCGACTTCATCGATAATAGCAAAGTGAAGTGGACGTTGAACGCACTGCTCTTTATATAAAACCATGTTGTCACGTAAGTAATCGAATCCAAGCTCATTATTTGTGCTATACGTAATATCAGCAGCATAAGCCTCTTGTTTCTCTTCGCGTGACATACTATTTAAGTTAATTCCTACCGTTAAGCCAAGGAACTCATGAAGTTGTCCCATTTCGCTCGCATCACGTTGTGCTAAATATTCATTGACTGTAACAACATGAACACCTTTTCCTGTTAAAGCATTTAAATATACAGGTAATGTAGATGTTAACGTTTTACCTTCACCCGTTTTCATCTCAGAAATATTCCCTTCATGTAAGGCAATACCACCCATTAACTGTACGCCATATGGACGCATTCCAAGAACACGAGTTGCCGCTTCGCGAACAACCGCGAAAGCTTCAGGTAGTAGATCATCTACTGTTTCACCTTTTGTTAGACGTTCTTTAAATTCAAGCGTCTTTCCTTTTAATTGTTCATCAGTTAGTGGCTTAATAGATGACTCTAATGCATCAATTTGCTCAACTGTCTTTTGCATACGTTTAATTTGGCGTTGGTTTACATCAAACACCTTTTTTAAAATACCGATCATAGGAAATACGCTCCTCTTTTATTAAAATAAAACTTCCGATTGTTTTCTTTTTCTCTATTACAATCAGTCGTTGTAAAAATCAAATGTATGTTATGCCAATTTTTCTCCTAATTAAAAAAACTAAAATGTATATACCTAATGATAATTGTAACACTTGTCTTATAACTATGACAACAATCGGCCGAATGTCAGGCCTTATATTCAAAAAAAGTTTTCATTTCATTTGTTCCAACAAACTAATATGTCTTTTCTCTATCCCTCTATTGCAAATTTCGTATTAAATATCCCCCTTTAAAAGAGGATAATCGAAGGAAATCTATTAGTTTTAAATGAACAATTACAAAAAGTCGGAAATTCCGCAAGTGCAGCATCCATAGATACTTACACCTGCGAAACAACTCCGACTTTAAAAGATATTATTATGTTGCAAGATCTACTCAACCACAGCAAAAAACACCCTTAAAATATATCTGTATCAATCATGAATTTTATTAATTTATTGGTATTTCTAATTCATGATATTTCCCTTTCTGATCCTTCATAAAAGAAATGAATTTCACCTTAGTTGATTCATTTGAAAAGTTTTTATAATTCTTACCAGGGTCATCTCCTATAAAATAATTTGCCCCAATATATCCTCGTACCGTTTTACCAGCAGGTATTACAGGCTCAAACTGATATTGTTTAGGTAACTCCATTGCATACGGAATTAAATTATAAAACTCTCCTATTTTAGAATAAAACATTGTATTAGAAATAGACTTGTTACTAAGCAAATTAATATCCCGATTCGTTGTATTTGTAATATCTAAAGGTAACACATACGTCACTACTTCACGGTCTTCATAAGGATCATAAACTTTTGTAGGATCAAGAGGATCAAGTGCATGAAACGTAATTCCTTGTCCATCTTCAAAATTTCTATCAGATAAAAACTCACCTTTTACCACTTTATAAGATTCATTCTTTAGATTTAATGTTTTAAATCTAAAGAAACTAGCAAATATACATAGCAACAGACACAATCCAATGATTATTAAGACATGATTTCTTGTCACTCTTAATCTACCAACTTTCCATTATTAACATGTACAATGCGATCTACTATTTCATTATCTAGAACATGCACATCATGACTAGCTACTATAATAGTCGTTCCTTTAGATTTTTCTACTTTCAAAATATCCAAAACATCTTTTATTCCATCACTATCTAAAGCATTAGTTGGCTCGTCTAATAACAATAATTTTGGTTGTTCCATTAAAGCTTGCGCTATCCCTAAACGTTGCTTCATACCTAAAGAGTATCTTTTATACTTTCTCTTATCTGTTTTATCAAGTCCAACCCTTTGAATAATATTATAAATTTCCTCATCAGAGATTTTATTGTTAATCGATGATAAAAACTTCAAGTTCTGAAAACCAGTATACCCCGGAATAAAACTTGGATATTCAATCAATATCCCCATAGAATCAGGAAATTGCTTGTGTTTTCCAATCATTTCATTATCTACATAAACAACTCCAGAATTTAAACGCATTAATCCTGATATAGCACGTAAAATCATTGTTTTACCAGAACCATTATGCCCCTTCAAAACTAAAAACTCTCCTTTTTTTACTGACAAACTAATATTATCTAACACAATATTTCCCTTTAATCTTTTCGTCATACATTCACATTTAATATAATTGTCCATAAATTATTCACCTATCACATCTAGTTTTTTCAAACAAAAACTACCTAACAAAATCATTACAACAACAATTACTACTCCGATTAAAAGTAACTCATGCCATTGAATAGATTGATTATTACCTAAAGTCAATTGCATTGAACTGTGATCAACAAAATACCAACGATTTGGCATAACAAAAGAACCTAAAAAATAAATACTATGAAAGAAAATAGACAAAAATAGGTACATCAACATCAGTATAAAAACAATAGTTATTGGTATATAAAGCGTTAAAAACTCAAAAATTAAAGCTAATAAAAAGCTTATAATTATTTGAATTAGCATAGTACCTACTATCTTATAAAAAAATTGACTATATACATTTGAAAAAGAATGCCCGCCAAAAGTAAGCAAATAATAAACAGTAAACCAAATCAAATACATAACAATCCAAATACTAATTATGTAAAAAAACAAAGATAGTATTTTCGTTAACCAAAGAAAATGCTTCTTCTTAACACGAGGAAATAAATAAACACCATTCTGCTGAATATCTGAAAAAGCAAACTTCCCTACTAGCAACAAAGGAGCGATTTGAAAAAATATCCAATAAAAAGGAATAGAAAATCGCCCTTCCTTATAAAAATAAGATAAATCCACAAAGTCTACTCCATGAAAAAATCGATAAAAGGTAACATCTACCAATACAGGTTCTTTACCATTACTAAGAGGCTGATTGTATAAAAAAGTAACTACAATCATAGCGTAAATTAAGAATAAAAAAGCCATTATCTTGATGGAATCTCTAAACCTTACATGTAAATCTCTTTTTAACAAATGATATAAAATCATAATGTAAACTAGATCACCTCTGTCTCATCATTCATAGCAATATAACTTTTTTTAGATAAAATCCATACACTTATAAAAAAGATAAAAAAACATCCAAATAAGCGTATAAGTAAACCAGTAGCATCTTCAAAAACATTTATATAAAAAGCATTTGTAAATAAAAATCCATGTAATATAAATCTATCTAATAAAACAGCAGTAATCATACATATTATTACAAGTAAACTAGGTAAAAATAATTGCAATACAGCACTTATCATGCATATAAAAATATTCGCAAATAATTGAATGCAAAATAACAATTCATAATTTACAGAAACACTATTTACAGCCATCATATTTGACATCAAAAATAACTGTAAAATCATACTCCCAGCGAAAAAACAAACAAAAATGAATAGTTTCAAATAATATATAGAAACTAATTTCAATGCATTATTTACTCGAGAAACTACATAAATACTAAAAAAATTCGACATAGAATATACAGAAAAAACGATGGTTAAAGGAATAAATATAGTCGACAAATTATAAAACGACATAACCTTATACAAGGTTTCCAATTCGTTCATTTTCTCTTTTATAATTCCAGGTTCAAAATAATTGAACAAACAACCAATGATACTAACATTAAGTAAAAAAAGAATACTTAACCAAACGTACTTCATCCTTATAGTTTCTTTCATTACATTATAAAAGAACATGCTTCCTACTCCCCCGTAAATAAAGAACTACAGAACAAAACCAAATACATAACAAGACACTAAGAAAAATTTGTAATTCAAAAAAGCCGAAATCTTTAATTACATAATCTTTAGGATTGAGAATCCCTTTTCCAATACCAAGCCAAAAAATATGTAAAACAAATGGAACTAAATAAATAAAATAAACTCGTTTTATAAAAAATGAAACTGATAAAGCCAAACTCGAAAAAACCGCACCGTATAAACCATTTAAAAATACATACATTAGAAAATATAAAGTAGGGTACTCATAATAAACTGTATTAAATTGAGCTGTTGGTGAGACAGTAGCAGCCATATAATTTAATATTGGATGCGGAGCGACTGTTGGATAAGTCATTGCATATAAATAAAAATTAAATAGTAAAGGGAAACTTATAATAAAAAAAGATACACTAAAGTTAATAAAATAAAGTAGCTTAAAATAATAACCTGTTCCCATTTTAGAAATAACAGGATAAATAAATCCATAATTTTTATCAATTCTATAGATCCCTGCTACAGCCATTGCGGAAAGCATAGGAAATATAAGTAGATAAAACTCACTATAAAATGACAATCTATTAAAATGTAAAATATTAGATAAATATGGGGATACCTTTATAATCCCAGCATCGTTAAATCCTTTAGTTGTCACAAACATAGCAATATATTGAGCAGTAACAATTATTAACATAATAAATAAAGACAACCAAAACATCCTACCTTTTAAAATCCTTCCTAAAAAGTAACTCATCTACAGCTCCTCCATAAACCATTAATTAAATTTAAACCTTTTTTAATATGAACAATTGATCCGCAACACCATAACATTTATTTTCTTTATTTAACCAGATGTAACGAAAAGCAACATTTGCTCTCTCTCCTTCAAATTTAGGAAACTCAACTTCATACTGATAAACATCATTTGTACCTTTTCTTTTTACACTCTTAACTTCTTGTTTCCACTCAATTACTTTCCCATCAGTTTGTTCAATCCGTCCCAAAAGATACGTTGGTTTTTTCTTATTCGTAACACCCGATAAAAACACATAATAATTTTCTGGTATAACTCCTGACTTTAAATTTTTATCTGAAAGCCTATCTTCTATTGCAATATCATTTCTATCTATTTGACCTTGAAAGAAATCATTACCATTTTTATTCCCCGAAAATACTTGTTCATAAATAGTATTTTTCTTAATTTCTTGCAACTGAATACTTTTCAAATTATATTTTTCCGTTAAAGTATCTTCAATATTTACAATAGGTTCATCTACTTTCTTTTGACAAGAAACTAAGAAACTAATACTCAATATAAAACAACAGAATACAATATATTTTAAAATAAGTTTCATTACAGCTCCTCCTATTTTTAAAATGAAATAGCAGGAAAAGTCGTATAATCTAGATTTGAAACTATACGACTTTTTCTAGCACTATAAAATAAATAATTTTAATTTATAATTTCTAAATCAATATTCAGTGTAAGGTCCACTAGGTCTTACACTATCAGGACTCCAAGCAGTAGGATAAGCATTATTTTCTCTAGAATAACCACCAAATCTAACCGGAACATTTTTCCCATAGCTTTCTACCGCATGATTCATGAAAAGATAAGTTTTATATGGTTTCACTTCTCCTTCATGCTTACCTGAAACATTTACCCAATCTCTATCACCTTTACCTTTATTTTTATCCGCTTCTGTCCAAACGTTAAAAGAACCACCGCCCTTCTCACTACTCTTCACACGCATATACATAGAAGTAGGGTTCTCTTTAGGACGTGCATTAGTAAAATCATATGCACTCCAAAGTCTAAAGGTAAATTCTACATGATCATCCCTTGTATCAGCCTTAGCAGGTTCGGTTAAAGCAAAAGTACTAGCTAAAATACCTAAAGATAAAACAGATCCAAACATAAAACGACTTTTTTTCTTAATACTCACTAAAAGCACCTCCGATAATTTGTAGCATTATATTGATTTTATTTTTTCACTAAAGAAACAAAGTAAATCTATATAATGCAATTTAAAGATAACAAAAGCAAAATACACTATCAATTGATTCC
>Ga0268252_1001981_pt1 | contig 10773 bp, 9 predicted proteins | sample AgamicMgSfrz_FD_200244 | JGI IMG/M metagenome (GOLD analysis project Ga0268252, IMG submission 200244) | Agave microbial communities from Guanajuato, Mexico - Mg.Sf.rz (v2) (version 3) | ecosystem: Host-associated > Plants > Phyllosphere > Phylloplane/Leaf | place: Guanajuato, Mexico | collected... | reverse complement strand
AGGAATAATAGGTTTACCAATACCGGACGAATTCGTAATGGTATTAATCGGATATTTCACACATATAGGTACTCTTAGCTATACGTTGTCTATTATAATTTGTTTCACAGGTTCCTTATTAGGAATGGTAATAAGCTATTTTATTGGGAAGAAGGCTGGGAGGCCAATTATTGATAGATTCGGAAAATGGATTGGTTTGAAAGAAAAACGAATTGTTAGGGTTGAGAATTGGATGGGTAAATATGGTTCCTATTCAATTATTTTTGGATATTTTGTACCTGGTATTCGTCATATAACATGCTATTTTTGCGGTGTCTCACACATGAGGTTAAGATCATATATTTTATTTGCTGGGATTGGTGCTTTTTTATGGTGTTTTATTTTTATTACAATAGGAAGGTTTTTAGCATAGATTGTTGGTAAGTAAAGCTATAGCTTTGGGATTCATAAGTTTATAGAAAGGTGTAAACACTCTTTTATAAGGTTAACCTGTAACTGGAAAATTTAAATTGGAAAGATCTATTTTTAATTCAATTTGCTTTATTATGATTTTTGCTTGTCGATAGTACTAATATAGCAAAAAAATAAAATAAGTAGGAGAGAATATGAATATCAAAATCAAACATCACAAGAAGAGTATAGCAGCATCGTTGATTTCGTTTGTTGTTCCTATCATTATTATTGCGTTAGTAGTTATTTCGTCAATTGGTTATACCTTTTCAAAACAAATTATCAAACGACAACTGGATTATGCAATGAATACAAAATTGGAAGAAACTGCTCAAGGTATTAACACCATTTTGGAAAAAGAAAATGGTTTAGCAAATAGTTTGGCAAAAACAGTAGAAGTTAATTCAGATCTATTTCAGGATAAAGATTATAATGATTTATTACAAAACTATATTCCTATGTATAGTGAAACATTTGGTATGGGGATCTGGTTTGAGCCTAATGCAATTAATGGCAAAAAGAAGTACGCACCATATGGCTACAAGGAAGGAGATAAGGTTTTTCTAGATGACACTTATACAACAGGTGACCTTGATATTTGGTCTACAGAATGGTATAAAGTTGGATCCCAAGTAAATGGGGGTTGGACAAAGGCATATGCTGACCCTTCTACAAATGTTTCCATGGTTACAACTACTTATCCATTTAAGAATCAAAATGGTGATTTAATGGGTGTCGTTACAGTTGATGTTGATATTAGCAAGATTCAAAAATTGATTACAGAAGCAAAAATTGACTACAATGGAAAGGCCTTGCTGGTACAGAGTGATGGAGTTCTTCTCGGTGGTGTTGATCAAAAGCGTTTGACGAAGGAAAGTATTTTGAATGATAAAAACTCCTCTTTGGCAACTGCTTCTAAATACATGTTAGAGAATAAGACTGGAAAAACAGAATATACAGCTGACAATGAAAAGTATTTTTACTATTTTTCTACTATTCCTAATACAAATTGGAAGATTGGGATAAGTGTAAGTGAAAGCAATCTATTTGATAGTTTAAATGACTTACTAAGAATTTTCGTCATATCTGGACTTGTTTCGATTGTGTTAGTTACTATAGCAATCGTTGTATATTCAAATCGTATGGGTAAAATAGCGAAGAAATATAGCAAGATAGCAGAAGTAGTGGCAGGTGGTGGTTTAGTAAACAATTTTAAAGAGAAAGATTTGGCAAGGAAGGATGAGTTGGGGGATATTGGAAGGTCGCTTTTCAATATGCAGAATAACTTAAAAGATGTTATTAAGAATTTCCAAGCTAATGCCTTAAGTATTGATGACCACGCCCAAAATCTTTCTTCTTTTTCTCAACAAATGAGTGCAACTTCGGAAAATGTGGCAACAGCTATTACCAATGTAGCTGAAGGTGCGACAGAGCAACATAAAAAAATTAAAAGTGTAAATTCAGGACTAAATGATTTTGGAATAAGCTTGGATATCATGTCTCAATCAATTAATGATGTTGACTCCTCCACTAATTCCATACTAAGTATGGCGAATGAGAGCAGCCTAGAAATGAATATGATGATTAAGGCATTCGAGTCGCTTAATACAACATTTATGGAATTGATAGAACGGGTGAAGTCGGTAGAATTAAATATCCGCAATGTAAATGAAATGACAGAGATTATTAATTCAATTGCAGAACAAACGAACCTTTTAGCTTTGAATGCAGCGATTGAAGCAGCTAGAGTTGGAGATTCTGGGAAAGGTTTTGCTGTAGTTGCAAATGAAATTAGAAACTTGGCAGAAAAGAGTAGAGAGTCTTCTGACAAGATTGATTCTATTATTAATGGCGTTTCTAAAGATACTACTCAGATGGTTGAATCAGCGGAAGTTGTAAACAAGGAACTTCTATTGCAAAGAGATCAGTTAGATACTACTATTCACTCTTTCGAGGAAATTATAAATGCAGTTGAGGAAATATCACCAAAAATAAAAGAAATAAAAGACTCATCGATAAAAATTCAAAAAGAAAAAACTTCTATAATGGAAGAATTAGAACAGACAGGTACAATAGCAGAAGATGTAGCTGCATCAGCAGAGGAAATTTCAGCGTCTGCAGAAGAGATGTCAGCATCAATTGAAGAAGTCAGTGCTTCAGCAATCAACTTAGGCGAAATGACCTATGAAATGAAAAGTAAAATTAGCTTCTTCAAAATAAAAAATAATTAAATTTAGTACACCTTTATTAACAGGTACGATCTTATAGCTCGTGCCTGTTTTTATTTGGATTTTTAGTTTAATGGCTAGAATAACAAAGGTATGAAAAATACACATAAAGCGAGTGAGATATTTTTACTATTTTAATAAATCTCTTCAATTTAAATACTGTTAAGGGCAGGTGGATTGATTTTAAGTTTCTGTATACGTCTTTTTTATATTAAATTTTAAATGTATTACTAACTTATCTAGATTTCTTTCCACATCAGTTGATTTTAGACTTTTAAATGTTCGTAAGCCAAATGAGAACTTTTTATCGAGAAGTAAAAGTTTAAAAAAATATTTTATTTTTTTATCCATTCTTCTCTTCACTATGGAGTTACTCCATACTTTATAATTAAGTTTAAGTAAAAGTATCAATGATAAATAAAAAAATACTTTCGGAGGGTTATATATGACATTGCTTTTTAAATCTAAAGGTGCCATGATATTGCTTATGTTGAATATGTTTTTAGCGATGGCAGCATTCGGTTTAGTTGTACCTGTTATGCCAGAGTATATTAAAATGCTAGGGCTTAGTGGAACAATCGCTGGATTTTTAACTGCTGCTTTTGCAGTAACACAGTTATTTTTCTCACCATTTGCAGGACGATTTTCAGATCAATATGGACGAAAGAAGGCCATTGTTTTTGGAATGGTAGTACTTGCAGTTTCGGAGGCGATTTTCGCATTAGGATCATCTGCAATATGGTTATTTATCTCCAGATTCCTAGGAGGATTAGGTATCGCTTTCGTTGCACCTGCAGTTATGGCCTTTATTGCAGATATAACTACTGAGCAAGAGCGAGCAAAAGGAATTGGTTATATTTCTGCAGCAATGTCTACAGGTTTCTTAATTGGTCCAGGTATTGGTGGGTTTCTTGCAGAATATGGTACTCGAGTGCCTTTTTATGCTGCTGCAATTGGTGCAGGTATAGCTGCACTGATAACGTGGTTAGTATTACCGGAAGTTAACAGGGTGAACAATGGGGATGTAAAAAATGATATTTCAACATCTAATCAAGGTATATTAAGAATAATCATTAGCTCTGTTAAAGCTCCATATTTTAATGCTTTAATTGTATTATTAGTGCTGGGTTTTGCTCTCTCCAATTTTGAGACTGTCTTTGGCTTGTATCTAGATGCAAAATATAATTTCAATCCAAAAGACATAGCAGTAATTATGACTATTGGTGCTGTTGTTGGAGTAATCATTCAGCTTGGAATATTAGACTTACTCGTGAAAAAAATGGGGGAGTTAAAGGTTATATATTTGAGTTTATTAGTTGCGGGCTTATCTATTATGTGTATTATCATAGCAAACAGTTATTGGTCACTTATATTTGTTACGATAATCGTGTTTGGTGCTTGTGACTTGTTAAGACCTGCGGCAAGTTCCTATTTATCAAAGCAAGCAGGATCAGACCAAGGATATGTGGCTGGATTAAACTCTTCCTATAATAGTATAGGTACTATCCTTGGTTCTGCAGCAGCAGGCATTTTATATGATGTTAGTATAGGACTTCCGTATATAATTGCGGGTGCTATATTGATCCTTTGTTACTTTGTATTATTGGTTGTTGATAAATATAATCCAAGAGCTAAAAACAAAACCTTTGAAAAAATAAATTAAAACCACAGTAAGGCATATCGTACTTACATCGAAGGTTAAATTTAGCAGTAAAGGCAATCAAGGTTTAAAGGTATTGTCATACCTTTAAACCTTGAATAATAATATCTATTGCATTCGAATAAAGATTTTTTTGTTCCCCTGGTGTTTTAAATCCATAGATATAAGAATTACTTAGAGAGGAAATCAAACTGAAAAGGATAACACATGCGCTATCAATATCTAAATTTGCTTTAAACTCTCCAGTTTCTTTACCATGCTCTAAAATCATTTTAATGATGTCAAATTCAGGTTTAAATAAGCTAATTACGTTAGTAGAATCATCTTTTTTTACTGCAACTAAATATTCAGGGATAGTATTCGTTAAAGGCTGTTGTAGCATACTATTTAATTTAGCCCATGAGTGTAATTTTTCTTCAGCAGTTGTCTTACTTTGTGACATTATGTCCCATTTTTTCACAAAATCATTAGACGCTTGTATTAGACAATAAAGATATAAATCTTCTTTGTTCTTAAAGTGATAGTAAATGGTGCCTTTACTTAAATTAGTTTCCTTTTTTATATCATCCATAGATGTTGCAGTATAACCTTTGTACTCAAAGATTTTGGTTGCTATTTCTTTAATATAATTTTTTGTATCTTCGCTATTTCTTCCAATTGGTCTACTCATAGTTCCTCCTTAATATATTCTAAGTTTATTATAAATCAATCGAAAACCACAAGTATTCGAATTTTAATTTAATTATTTTTCTTATTTTGTTCGATTTAATAATGTTTTAAAGGTAATTAATTGACTGTTCGTTCGAATAATGATACTGTTACTTTTAGAGATCGTTATATTTTTTTAATCTCTATCGGATGTTTGTCCGAATAAAAACAAAAGGAAGTGATTTACATGGGAGAAAAAGTAATAATTGTTGGTGGGGGCATTGCTGGGTTATCCATGTCACTATTCTTAAAAAAGGCGAATATTGAGAGTGTAATTTATGAACAAGCACCTGCCTTTGGCAAAGTAGGTGGGCACTTTGTTATCCACCCAAGTGGCTTACAAGTATTAGAGGAATTAGGGTTAGGTGAAGCAATTGAGAAAAACAGTCATAAACTAATTGATTTTAAAGTAATGGATAAAGAGGGGAATCCTTTATTCGAAGAAATTGAAGTTGATACAGAGGAAGAGGAAATGCCTCCTTTAATTAATATTGCACGTTTTCATTTAATAGACATTCTATATCAAAAAGTACTTCAAGAAGGAATAGAAATCAATTTTGGAAAAAGATTAAAATCGTTTAAAGAAGAAACAGATTATATTAATGTTTCCTTCGAGGATGGAACAGAAACGAAAGGGAAAGTCCTAATTGGAGCTGATGGAGTACGTTCTAGAACAAGGTCCATATTATTCCCTTTCCCAAATTATCCATTAAAGTACAGTGGAAAATGGGCTGTATATGGTATGGTGGATACTAGTAAACTCGGAGAACATGAGGAATTTTTTACTTCTGAACAGTCATTGATGTATTTCCATGACAACTTTAATTTCTTTGTTTCGAAACACCATCCGACAGATAAGGAAATTTCATGGTCTCTTATTGTTAATGAAGAAAGAAAAATTCCTAAAAAGGATTTTGAAGCAAAATCAATTGAAGATTTTAAAGCAGATTTAGCAAATCAATTTAAAGATTGGGATGCTCCGATTAAACATTTGATTGTGAATACTGACGATTTTATACCTAAGCAGTTGTTTAGAATTGATTTAATGACTAAATACTCAAACGGAAGAGTTGCGTTAATAGGTGACGCTCTCCATACTGCAGATCCTAATGCTGGGATGGGTACGACTTTAGGATTAGAAGATGCATTGTATTTATCCAAAATGCTTAGAGATCATGTTGATCACGAAGATGCCTTTTATTTCTATGAGTACGATCGCAAGGCTAGAGCAGAGAAAGTGTTTAAAAGTGCTACTATTCTAGATAACCTTCAAATGGAGAATTTTGATGACTATGCGTTTTTTGGAGAAGGACTTAATGTTAGTTGGGAAAAGGTTTAACATTGCATATTATTATTAATTTAAAAAACACACACTTACCACAAGATAAGCGTGTGTTTTTTTATACGGAATTTGAAGTATTCAAGCTGTCTTATGGAATTAATATGTGAAGGGGTTTAACCAGTAAGGTAAGGATTTATGTTGCTATTTCTCAGTCACTATTCCAAGATTTATGGAAGTGAATATGTCTTGAAGTTTAAGTTTAACCTTTTATTTTAATTTTCCATACTTGTAATAATAAGTAAAGGGGAAATTTTTTTCGTTAATTTAGCAAAAAATTAGATTTGGATTTAAGAACAGTAAAATACTTCAAAATATTACTTGTTACTATGTTTAATTCCTTTAATAAAGATATTTGTCGCAGTTAAATATAATTTTTCTAATTCTTCATACGTCACATTATTATAATAAGCAGTATGTTCTAATCCAATATGCATTCCTAAAAAAATATACATATATGTCTCTGGATCTTCTGGTGAAAATTCAAAAGAATTTATACCTTCTTGGAAGATCTGTTGGTAAATACCATAATATTGTTTTCGAATGATACTTAATATCTTTTCGAATTCAACACTAAATATAGAAAAATCTTGTGAGGAGCTGAATAAAGGATTTTTAAAACCTTCAAGGTATTGTTTGGTAATACCAATAAGTTTATCGGTAGCTGTGCTAAACTGTTTTTCTTTTACATTCCATGATTCTTTCCAAACGTCCCCTTGTTGCTCTACTATAAATAAAAATAAATCTTCTTTATTTTTAAAATGGTAATAGATGCTACCCTTACTAGCGTTGGAGGCAAGCATTATATCCTCCATGGAAGTTAAAGAATAACCTTTTTTGACGAAAAGTTTTTCAGCTTCTAAAGCAATACGAAGTCTTGTAGAATTAGCTTTACTCATAAAATCACCTCATAATAAGTAAAAAATTATTGAACATATAGTAAACAGTTAACTAAAGCGAAAAAAAGGAATTACTTAATTAAATGTTTATACTAATGTCTTTAATTTTATTTCTAATATATCCTGATAGTACAGTGAATAGTGCAATTACAATGGAAAGATAAAATTGATATTTATCGGGAAAGGATTGAAATAAAAATTCCATTCCTTTATCTTCAATTATCATGTTAAAAGCTGCAAATACCAAAAAACCAGAACCTATATATATTATAATTTTAAATTTCTCCATTAATATTAGCAAAAACTGACTACCAATAATCAATATTGGAATAGAGATAATAATACCAGCTATTATTGGTATAATGCCATTTGCTACACTAGTTAATGCAAAAACATTATCTACCGATAATGCTAAATCGGAAATAGCTATAGTTGATATTGCTCTCTTTATGGTATTAGCGGGACTTATATTAAGTGATTCCTCCTCTTGAATCATCATCTGCCACGCTATACTAAACAAAACTAACCCTGCTATTGCATGGAAAAATGGAAAATCAATTATATTAATAATAATCATTGCAGCTAGAATTCTAAACAAAATAGCAAAAAACATACCCCAAAATATAACCTTCTTATGTAAATTATTCGGAATTTTCCTAACAGCTAGTGCTATTATTATAGCGTTATCACCAGAAAGTAAAATATCAATACCAATTACAGCTAAGATTTCTAAAAAACTCAAAAAATAAACCTCCTTTTGCTAATGGCACTATTAAGAATTTAAATGACCTGTAATAAATAAACCGAACGTCCAGTCCAAAATATAATATGTCCTACTGAGGTTAATTATGATGAATTTAAAAATAATAAAGAAAAACACTTAAGATAACATTTCGCTAATGGAGCTAATGTTCTTATATAAAAGAACCTAAATGAAAAGTTTGTGAAGAAGTGTACTTAAAGAAACGAGGGCATTTCTTCTATAAGTTTAATTAAATAAGTATAGTTTCTAAATTACTAGTAAATACTGTTTGATAAAAAGATAGGAAAGATGAATATGATTTTATCTGAAGCCTGGCAATTATATAAAGCAGATAAACAGATTCAAGGATACTCTTCCCAGACATTGAAAGCTTATAAGATTTAATCTTCCTTGTTCATAAAGCACTTAGGTAATGTTGAAATAGAAGAAATTACAACGGAAACTATCAAACTGTATCTTGGAGAAATTGCGAGTGATTTAAAGGCATCTAGTTTATGTCATCGCATTCGTTTTATTAAGTCATTATTCAGATGGGCACAAGAAGAGAAATATATAACTTTTAATCCAAGTACGGCAATAAAAGAACCTAAATTTGAGAGTAAAATCCCTAAGTTTTTGACGGAGGAAGAAATAGAGCTATTAAGAGAAGCATGCCTCAGTCCCTTTGAAAAAGCATTATTTGAATTTATGTATTCGACCGGTTGCAGAATAGGAGAAATAGTAAACTTAGATCGAAGTTCTATCAATTTCTCCGAGCAATCCGTTATTGTATTTGGTAAAGGGAAAAAGGAAAGAGAAGTTTATTTTAATATTCGATGTAGTATTTGGCTAAAAAGGTATATAGAAAACCGAACAGATAGTGAAAAAGCTCTATTTGTAACGGTCCGAGCTCCACATCGAATGAGCATTGCACAGATGAGATATGTCATTAAGCAGATAACCAGAAGAGCTAATATTAATAAGTGTATACATCCGCATCAATTAAGACATAGTTACGCAACCACTTTAATTAATAATGGAGCACCATTAGAAGTTATTCAACATTTAATGGGCCATGAAAAAAGTGAAACTACTAGGATATATGCTTATTTAAGTGGTCAATTAAGACGTGAACTTTATAATAAGTATTTCTAAAATAACTGTAGGTAATTTACAGTTCTTTTTTGTATTGCATCATCCTTTGGTAGAAACGTGGCAGTTTAGCTTAATAACAATTTATGGTTAAAGTAATAATTTGTTTTAAACAAAGAAATGTAAAAGAAGCCTTTACTCGTATGGAGTATATGCTTCTTACATTTAGGTTAATCTGTTATTAATTTAGAATAAAGCTTTAAATCAATAAAGGTATCTTTAGCTCTTTCAGACTCTCGTAATGTGCCTTCAAAGTGAAAGTTTAATTTTTCTAAAAGTCTTATTGATTTAATATTTGCAGGTTCAACCTTTGCCTCAATCCTATGAAACTGTAATGAATGATACGCATAATCCAATAGCTTAAGAATTACTTCTGAGGCAAAGCCGTTGCGCCAATAATCTTTACTTATTTCATAACCAATTTGTGCTTTTAAGTTTTCAAAGTCCAATGAATTGTATCCGCAAGATCCAATAATTTGATTAGATTCTCTATGAAAAATTGAATACCGAATAGCTTTGTTTTCTTGAGATAACTTTTCAAGCATTTGAATCATTTGTACTGCTTGTTCCTCATCAGTGAAATTATCGGTATTCATAAATTTTGTAACATCAGGGTCAGACCAAATTTTATATAGGATCGGTGAGTCTGCAACCTTCATCTTTTTTAATATTAATCTTTCTGTTTGTAGTTCTGTAATCAATATTCTTACCTCCATTTTTTTTTAGTTTGGGGTTTAGATATTGATATCTGTGCATAGTTCAGTCCCTTCAAAGATAATAGTTTGATTCTAACAAAAATTAGGATGTTTTAAAAGTGCGTTGTCCAAATTATTCCAATTTGAATGGAGTATATCTGTCACATTTATAACTATATATATTAAAAATACCGTATTTTTTATCCAAAAAGGAGATGACACTATTTGGATTGTGGATTTGAGTCAAAAATTCGGACACAAAAAAGTTAAGTATTAAGCGGTTCTTCTAATCTGATTCTCCATAGCTTGAGGTGTTTGATAGCCGATGCTGCTGTTAATTCTGTTTCTGTTGTACCAGCCCTCTATAAACTGAAACATGGCCAGCTTCGCTGCCCGGTAGTCTGTGTACTGGGTATGATAGACTTCTTCTTTCTTTAATATGGCGTGAAATGACTCTATACAGGCATTGTCATAAGGACAGCCTTTCTGACTGAAAGACTGCCTGATTCCGTATTTTTGGACATGCTGAGTAAACTCACTGCTGGTATATTGTGAGCCAAGATCGGTATGAAGAATTAAGCCCTTTCGGGGCTTTTGAGAAAAACAGGCGTTTTGAAGTGCTTCGATCACTAATTCCGAAGTCATAAAACGAGAAAAAGAATAGCCAACAATTTTTTTCGAATGCAGATCCAATACAGAGGCCAGATAGCACCAGCCGTCTTTTACCGTAGGAATATACGTAATATCCGCCACCCATTTCTCATTGATCGTGCAGGTAGAGAAGTCTCTTTTTAAAAGATTACCCAGCTGTACAACCTTTTCTTTTGAGGGGAAAGGACGGTATTTTTTCCTGGTAATCGAACGGATGCCTGCCTTTATCATTAAGCGCTGGACACGCTT
>Ga0268252_1001971_pt1 | contig 10799 bp, 12 predicted proteins | sample AgamicMgSfrz_FD_200244 | JGI IMG/M metagenome (GOLD analysis project Ga0268252, IMG submission 200244) | Agave microbial communities from Guanajuato, Mexico - Mg.Sf.rz (v2) (version 3) | ecosystem: Host-associated > Plants > Phyllosphere > Phylloplane/Leaf | place: Guanajuato, Mexico | collected... | reverse complement strand
TCTATATGAGATAAGTCCTCGTTATTACCTATATCAACTACAATTGTATTCGTTAGTATATTAATAATGGAACCAACTAACTTTGTAGCATGATCGTGTCGATAAGAAAATTGAACGAAATCTCCCTTTTTAAAGTTGTGCTCTTCCATAGATAGATCCCCCTAAAAATAATGTTTATACATTATACATACACAAATTTATAAGGTTTAAACATTTGGTAGTAATTTTTAAGCAGTAAGCTGGGAAAGGTGTAGAAAATTTATTTATAATTAAAATTAAAAAATATGTTTAAAACTAATTTTTATGGGTAATTAAATAGTAAAAGTTTGAGATGAGGGGGCGGAAATGATGAATTTGAAAATTAACATCTTGCAAAATGAATTAGGTTATACGGTACAACTTACTGGTGAGATTGATGCGTATACGGCATCAGATTTAAAAAATAAGATTATGCCTATTGCAAATGAAAAAGAGGTTCATATTGTAGTAGATTTTCATAACGTAGATTATATGGATAGTACAGGCTTAGGAGTTTTTATAGCTTTATTAAAAGCAGTTAAGAAAAATGATGGGAAGCTAGAGTTTATTGGTGTATCTAAAAGGCTAAAAAGATTATTTGATATTACAGGGCTAACAGAAATATTAAATTTGAATTCCGATTTTGAAAAAGTAGAAAGAAGGTGACTAGGGATGATGGAGAGATTTGAAAAGATAGAAATGAAAATTCCTGCAAAAGCAGAATATGTGGCTATTATTCGTTTAACAATGGCTGGTGTTGCGAATCGAATGGGCTTTGCTTATGACGATATAGAAGATATGAAAATTGCTATTAGTGAAGCATGTACAAACATTGTACAACATGCATATAAAGAAGACGTTGGAGAAATTACAATTGTCTTTGGTCTATATGAAGATCGATTAGAAATTATGGCTGCGGATAATGGAGTTAGCTTTGATTTCAGTAGCTTAAAAAGTAAAGTCGGTCCGTATGATATTAATAAACCAGTAGAACATTTGCCGGAAAATGGTTTAGGTTTATATTTAATCAATACGTTAATGGATGATATACAAATCATGCATGATGAGGGCATGACAGTTTTAATGACAAAATATATACAAAGAGAGCAGGTGGAGAATGATGGAAATCCAATCTCAACCTACAACTCTTACTAAAGAAGACGTTATTAAGCTAATTGCAGAATTCCAACAAAACCAATGTAATGAAGCGCAGGAAAGGTTAGTTGATCATTATAAAAATCTCGTATATTCCATTGCATATCGCTATTCAAAAGGCGGGCCGATGCATGAGGATATTATACAAGTAGGGATGTTAGGGCTCTTAGGCGCAATAAGAAGGTATGATTATTCGATAGGGAATGCTTTTGAGCCGTTTGCAATACCTACAATAGTAGGCGAAATAAAGAAGTATTTACGTGATAAAACTTGGGGTATTCATGTTCCAAGGCGAATTAAAGATTTAGGCGGGAAAATTAAACTTGCGATAGAGGAGTTAACAGATCACCTGCAACGTTCACCGAAGATAATAGAAATTGCAAATCATTTAGGACTATCGGAAGAGGAAGTTCTAGAGATTATGGATGCGAAAAATAATTATCGAGTATCTTCCTTAGATGATGTAGTTGAAAATTCATCTGATGGAAGTTCGGTAGCGAGAATTGAATCTGTAGGTGAAGTAGAGCAAGGATATGAACAGACAGAAAGACGTCTCGTTTTAGAGGATATTTTTAACGTATTAAATGATACGGAAAAGAGTGTTATTCATTATATATTTGGAGAAAATTTAAATCAAAAAGATACAGGAGAACGGTTAGGTATTTCGCAAATGCACGTTTCTCGTATTAAAAGACAAGCGATAAGTAAATTGAAGCAAGCTGCATTTTTAGATACATAAAAATTTTAAATAATTATGTTTAAAACATGAGGAAAGGGGTACTTATTAAGTATAGGAGGAGATATAAAAATGTCACACGATGTGAAAGAACTAATCGAAGGATTGAATGAAGATTTAGCAGGAGAATACTCAGCAATTATTATGTATAACCATAATGCAGCTACAGTTTCTGGTATATATAGACAAGTATTGAAACCTTTCTTTGAATCTGAAATTAGTGATGAACAAGGACATGCCCTATATTTAGCGGAGAAAATTAAGACGTTAGGTGGTACACCTACTACGATCCCTTTACCAGTGAAACAAGTAGAAGATGTTAGAGAAATGTTAGAATCCGCTAGACAATCAGAATATGAAACAATTAAGCGTTATGAAACGAGAAAAGAACAGGCAGCGAAATTAAATATGACAGAGTTAGTTGTAAAACTAGAAGATATGATTGCAGATGAAACAAATCATATGGAAGAATTAGATCGTCTTTTAAATGATAAAGCAATGGTGTTAAATTAAAAGTAGAAATTTATACAGTGAAAGAACAAATTCCTATTTCTAGGGGTTTGTTCTTTTGTTGTATAAATATGTTTGAGTACGAAATTTTCATTTTGTAACTGAGTATGTAATACTAGAAAAATAGAAAATGATAATAGATTTACATTTTAAATAAGAAAAGGGGAAATAACTTGTGTCCATTTTAATTGTTGATGATAATCCGGTTAACATATTTGTAATTGAGAAAATTTTAAAACAAGCCGGATATCATGATCTTGTATCGCTCAATTCTGCACAAGAGCTCTTCGAATACATACAGTTTGGAAAAGATTCTTCCAGGCATAATGAAATTGACTTAATACTATTAGATATTATGATGCCTGAAATTGATGGACTTGAAGTTTGTAGGCGATTACAAAAAGAGGAGAAGTTTAAAGATATTCCTATTATTTTTGTTACAGCTTTAGAGGATGCAAATAAGTTGGCCGAAGCTCTTGATATGGGGGCAATGGATTATATTACGAAACCTATAAATAAAGTTGAACTATTAGCACGTATGCGTGTAGCGTTACGCTTGAAATCGGAATTAAATTGGCATAAAGAACAAGAAGAAAATCTTCGGAATGAACTAGATTTAGCTACGCAAGTACAAAGAAACTTATTAAGTAGCCCATTAAGAGAAGATTATATAAAAATTGAAGCAAGTTACTTACCTTCATTTAAATTAGCTGGAGATATGTATTATTGGTATAAAATCGATGAAAACCGCTACGGTATTATATTATTAGACGTGATGGGACATGGTATATCTGCTTCATTAGTTTGTATGTTTATTTCGTCTGTATTACGTGAAACGATTAAATCTTTAATCGATCCAGAACTTGTCATTAAAGACTTAAATAAATATATGACTCTTTTACATAATGAGAATGACGATATTCCATATTATTTTACAGCGATATATTTAGTAGTAGATACAGAAAAGAGAACGATTGAATATGTAAATGCAGGGCATCCTTCTGGATACGTTTTAGTTGATGAAACAAATATGGTTGAACTAAATCGCGGGAGTTGTGCGGTAGGATTTTTTGATGAAATAAAAGTTGAAAAGACAGTTATACCTTTTGAGAAGAACGCTCAAATCGTATTGTTTACAGATGGTGTTCTTGAAGCAATTGCAAATGATGAATTTGAGGCTGAAGAGAAATTACGTACTTTTACAGAAAGAAAATGGGGAGATTTAGAAGGCGAGATAGAAGGGTTTTATAAGGGAGAACAGAAGAAAGCACAATCAGATGATATGTGCCTAATTATGATACAAACGAATGCAAAATAAAAAGCGTATGAAATCCAAACAGAGGATTTCATACGCTTTTTATCCCGCATTAACGGGCAGTAAGACTCCCACCAAAAAATTTAGTCTGAAGCAAAGAAGGCAGGTGGGAGATCAACTGTCCGTAAACGCCCGATTGGTGAGGGCTGATAATCAGTGGGGAATCCCCCCCATCTGATTAAAGTTTCACTTTATTGTATTTTTTGATAAATTTGTTCGCTAGGATTAAATTGGGTATAATGCGGCATTATATCTGAAAAACGAAGAGTTTCTTTATTCCCTAAACATAGAAATCCATTGTGACTTAAACTTTCATAAAATAGTTGCTGCACTTGGTTTTGAAGTTTACTTGTAAAGTAAATTAAAACGTTACGACAAAGTATAATATGAAACTCGTTAAAAGATTGATCGGTTACTAAATTATGCTGTGCAAAAATAATGTTTTGTAAAAGTGATGGATTGAAATAAGCAAAACGACTATCCGTCGAATAATAGTTAGAAAATGCTTGTGTACCGCCAGCTTGTAAATAGTTTTTCGTGTAAGTTTGCATTTTATTTAATGAAAGTATGCCTTGTTTTGCTTTTTCTAACACATTTGTATTCATATCTGTTGCATAAATAACAGCCTTTTCACTTAATCCTTCTTCGTGAAGTAAGATGGACATTGATAATACTTCTTCACCAGTTGCGCATCCAGCATGCCAAATTCTAATTTCAGGATGTTTTTTCAATTCAGGAATAACATGCTCTCTTAGCGCTTTAAAAAAAGCAGGATTACGGAACATCTCAGTTACATTAATGGAGAAATCATTTAATAACTGTTCTAAAAACCCTTCTTCATGAATTACTTTTTCAATTAATTTTGAAATGGTAGGGATATTAGAGAGCTGCATTCTATTGCAAATCCTTCTATAAATAGATGTGCGAGCATATTGGCGAAAATCAAATCCTGATAGTTTAAATACCGCTTCTAATAGTAATTCAATTTCTAAGTTCGTACGCTTATCCGTATCTACTGATGGATCAAAATTATAATACTTATTTTCCACTCCAACTAAACCTCACTTATTTTATTAACCATACACTCATTACCGAATAGAGTTGATGTAAATTTAATGGTTTACTTATATAATCTGAAGCGCCAGCAGATAAACATTTTTCCTTATCATTTGGCATTGCTTTAGCAGTTAATGCGATAATAGGTATTTCATGTAACCCTAAGTTCATTCGGATATTTTCCATCGTTTCATACCCGTCCATATTAGGCATCATAATATCCATTAAAATAAGGTCAATATTTGTATTGCTTTTTAGTATTTCTAAACATTCTATACCGTTTTGTGCAGTAATAATGGTAGCATGTTGTTTTTCTAATGCGTTTTGTAATGCAAATATATTTCGATGATCATCATCGACAATTAAAATGGTTTTCTTTTGGAAGACGTTATTTGTTTCGGGAGTAACTATCGTTTCCTCGACAACTTCAGCAGGAATAACGTCATCTACCGTTGCTGCGACTTCTAAATTGGATAACTGTATATCATGTAATCCATTTGGAAGGTTAGGAATATATAACGTGAAAGTACTACCTTCTCCTAAATTACTCTCTAACGTAATCCAACCACCTAATAATCTAGCAAACTCTTTACAAATAGATAACCCTAAGCCTGTACCACCATATTTCCGAATTGTTGCTCCATCTGCCTGTTGAAAGGCTTCGAAAATAAGTTGATGCTGTTCTTTAGCGATACCAATACCAGTATCTTTTACTGAAATTGTAATCCACTCTTTACTTATAGATTGCATATCATGACTCAAATTGGTTGTTTCTATCGGATTGAAATGTAAAGAGACGGATCCTTTTTCTGTGAATTTAAATGCATTGGATAGTAAGTTTTTAATAATTTGTTCAATCCGTTTTGCATCTGTATAAAACAGATCTGGAATCGTATCACTGTCTTCAATAGTAAATTCGACATTTTTTTGTGCAGCTATATGTAAAAAGTTTTGATGCATATTGGCTGCCATGTCACTTATGTTCGTTGCTTCAAAAATGATGTCTAGTTTGCCTGCTTCTACTTTAGATAAATCTAGTATGTCATTAATTAAAGTAAGTAAGTCTTTCCCTGATGAATGAATGACAGTTGCTAGTTCAATTTCATCATCCGATAAATGATTATCATGATTTTCTCTTAACATTTCAGATAATAGTAAAATACTATTTAATGGTGTGCGTAATTCATGTGACATATTTGCTAGGAACTCTGATTTGTATTTTGAGCTGCGTAACAACTCGCTTGCTTTTTCTTCTAATTCTAATTTAGTAATTTGTAAGTCGGCTGTCTTTTGTTCAGCTTCTTCCGTTCTAGACTCTAATTGTTCATTCGTTGTTCGTAATTCTTCGGCTTGCATTTGTAGTTCTTCAGCTTGCGTTTGTAATTCTTCTGATTGAACTTGCAGCTCTTCTGTCATTGCTTGTGATTCATGTAAAAGAGTTTGAATTCGCATACGTCCCATAATACTATGGATTGTCAAACCTAGATTATCAACAGTTTGTTGAATTAAATCTTGATGCAAGTCTGAAATCTCAGTTACACTTACTAACTCCATTACTGCAATTACTTCATCCTCAAATAAGATAGGGATGACTAGTAGGTTTTTAGGGCGTATTTCTAATAATCCAGTAGTAACGTAACGGAATTCTTCAGGTATGTCCCTGAGAATAAAACTTTTCTTTTCTAAAGCAGACTGTCCAATGAAACCTTCACCCATTTTAATAGACTGTTTTCCAACATCAGGACCTTGACCGGCGAAAGAAGCTTTCTTCACATAGTAGACAGTGTCTTCAATTTCTTCACGAACATAAAATGCACCGCAAGAAGTTTGCGTTTTTTGTATAATTCCACTCAGAATTTTTTTACCTAACATCTCAATAGAAGATACACCTTGATACATTAAAATTAATTCTGCAAGCTCAGTTTGTAACCACTCTCTTTTCGATATTTCGTCTAGTAGGTGATTTGTTGTATGAGCAAGATCTTTTATTTCATCATGTGTATTTACATGAATTCTTTCCGTAATTTTTTCTTTGGAAGAAATGGATTTAATAGCTTGAATTACATTTTTAATCGTTTTTGTAATGGAATTCGAAATATAGAGTGAAACGATAATGGAAATACAAGAAAGTAAGAACAATAAACTGTATAACCAAATCTCTAATTTATTATTTTCAATATCTAATTGTGCAGCTCTTTTTTTCGTTAGTTGCTCCTCAGTGCTACGGAAGTTAGTTAGCTGCGACTGTAATGACTGAATTTGAGTCGTGTCGATTGTTTGTACATTATTACTATTATTATTTGTAATGAGTGGGTGAATCTCTTTATTAATCCAACTAGTAATGTTTTCGTTAATCTGTTTTAATTTTTCTTGCTGAGAGGGGTTATCCTCTAATAAAGAAAAAAGATCTTGATAATGTTTTTCGTAATCCTTTTCTGCAGCGTTAAGGGATTGAACGTAATTTGCATCATTAGAAGTGATAAATCCTTTCGCTTTATTTTCAATTGTTAGTAAATCTTTCTCCACTTGATTCGTTAAATTAAGAACTTTAAAATCGTGATCAATAATAAAATTACGAGATTTTTGTAAACTGGAAATCCCATTGTTTAACATAATGAAAGAAATAAGCAAGAACAAAATGATAACTAAATAACCAGCCATAATTTTGTAACGAATACTAAATTTTGCTTTCGATTTCATCAAAAATTCCTACCTTCAAGATTATTAAAAGTTTTCTATTTTAAAGAATAAAAAACGTAATATATATTATATCAGTTTTCATAAGGCCAAACTAGAAATCCCCCTACTGTATTAGGGGGTTCTTTTTTCATAGAGGAAATCATTTTGAAATATAAAAACATATATGAAAGGTAGTAAACGGGGGAATAGAGGATAACAAACATTCTAAGAAGGAAAGAGTGTTCTTAAAGCTTTTTTTGCATCTATTCCTTCAAAAATAAATAATACAAGATCTTTCTTTTTTACAGTAAGGAAAAAGGATACTAGAGTGCTTAAATTTTTGATTGATGTCATTGTTCCATGTTTACTTATAAACAAATTAGCTTGAAATGTTGTCATTAAAGCATAAAAATGATGAATCTGAGTTATTGTAGGTGTTTCATTATAAGAAATAGTAGTAGAGTGAATGGCGTTCATCGTAATATTCCTTTCCATATAGTGAGCATAACAATATAAACATACCCGTTTTAGAAGATGTTAAACGTATAAATAAGAAAAATATAATTAAAGTTTTTTACGTTTAGAAAGAGTTAGGAAGGGTATACATATACTATAAAGAGATTGACTGAAGATGAATTGTAAGATGTCTATGTTTAGTAGATTAGTCTATCAAAATATACTTTTACTTTAAATAAAAAGGAGCCTGGTATACATGAATGAAATGATGATTGATATTACATTTGATTTAATTTACTTGTTAAGTAGTTCACTTGTAGTGCTTTTACTATTCGCATTTTTCGTAAATGGTTATGTTAATAAGAAGGTTAGTGTATACAGAAATGAAGAAAAATAAAGATACATTATATAAAACTTTAGGAGGTTAATAGTTATGAATGTAGATAGAAAAATAGTAGGTGTTTTTAGAACAATTGATGATGCGGCACTCGTTATTAATGAATTAAATGATAAAGGATACCCAGCAGATAACATTTCAGCTATTGCAAAAGATCAAAAGGAAATTGAACACCTGGAAGAAAAATCGGGTGAAAAAGTTAAGAATGAAACTGCACATAAAGCAGATATCTTTTCAGCGACAGGGCTTGTAGCAGGAGGAGTAGCAGGGGGACTAGGTGGTTTATTAACTGGCCTTGGTATACTTGCCATTTCTGGAATGGGTCCAATTGTAGCAGCAGGACCAATCGCAGCAGCTATTGGTGGAGCTGGTATTGGCGGAGGAGCTGGAAGTTTAATAGGAGCATTTATAGGATTAGGAATTCCAGAAGAACATGCTAAAAAGTATGAAGAATATATTTACGATGGAAATATATTAATTTTAGTAGATGCAACATTAGATGATAAGTTAGAAATTTATAAAATATTTGATAAGCATAATGCTTATAACTCTGATTTCTTTAAATAATATTTACTTCACATATCAATTATGCAAAATATAAACATAGTGAATATCGTTTTTTTGATCTTACAACTTTGGCGCGGCCGAGGAGTCGTATGACTATAAGAGAGGAAGGGCTTATAGTAAAAGATCAAGTTCTATCATGTTATTTAAAAGGGAAGAGGTGCCTTTTCGTGATTGTAAAAATATTAAAGGATAGCAGTAATAGCTTCCTTTGTACAGTTCAAAATAAAAATGGAGACCAGTATGTGAAAAAGTGGTTTAGTAAACATGAAAATAATAAAGAATTAGGACGACCAACTTTTAAAGAAGTAGAAAAAGATTGGAAAGAAAATAGAGAATCGTTTATGTATCCCAATATTAAAGCGCTTTATTCAAATGGAACATAATGCGCGTTTTATTATTACAAAACTGTCACATTCCTGTAAGGTAATTCAATAGATTAGATACTTTTTCCATGTCATAATAAAGTCATAAGAAAGCTTATCAAAACTACAACTTATTAGGAGAGTGTCAGTCATGATTGTAACAACAACTTCTGGAATTCAAGGTAAAGAGATTATTGAGTATATTGATATTGTAAATGGTGAAGCTATTATGGGTGCAAACATTGTCCGCGATTTATTCGCTTCTGTTCGTGATGTTGTCGGTGGTCGTGCTGGTTCTTATGAAAGTAAGCTTAAAGAAGCTCGTGATATCGCAATGGGCGAAATGAAAGAACTTGCAAAACAAAAAGGTGCGAACGCTATCGTTGGTATTGACGTAGATTACGAGGTTGTTCGTGATGGAATGTTAATGGTAGCTGTCAGTGGTACAGCTGTACGTATATAAGTAAATAAAAAACAGGCTCACCCCTTGAAGTTCATGCTTTGAGGGGGTTTTTTGTTTTTAAGTTGTAAAAGTAAAAAGAATGGGATTGTATTTCTTAGAAAAATAGAAGTGCCAGTAGCATAAATGGTATTTCGTACAAAAGAGCGAACTCGTTCAAATTATAGAACAGTTTTAAGGGCTAAATGAAAAAGAAACAGTAATGCTACATATATGTAACGTAAGTGCGAATTTTATAATAAAATTGTTATTTGAGATAATGGAAGAATTAGTGGTATAAATAACTTTATAGATAATAATCAAAATAGAGAAGACAGAGTGTTCATAGATGGAATGGTTAAGGGGATTTTCCAATCTGTAATAAAAAACGGAGGTACCGAGAACGTTTTACAGATGTCTGTTACATAAAATTTATAATGGATTGGGGGCAATTTATATTATGTTTTGGTTAGGAGGCTTTTTAGGATACATTGTAGGTTCTATTACTACATGTGCGATACTTTACTTTGGGTATAGAGCCGAGAAAAACAAAAAAGCGAATATGCGAAAGAAAGAGGGGAGAAAAATCAATAAAAAAGGCGTATAGGATGTGGAAGAAAAATTGATAACATTGATGCAAAAATAAAGGACAGTTACATATTTTATATGATTACTATGTACTGTCCCGCTTATTCCTTTTGGATTAACAAAAATTGTTTCCTGTCTTGCTATAAATTTCATAGGCAAAAAAACCAAATAAATAGCCTATTCCGGATCCTAAACTAATGGAAAGCAGTGAGAAATCTGGGAAAAACATGCCGAAAACCAAACCGATTATACAGCCAAAAAGCATTCCTATAGGTATGAAACTATCTAATAACAGTTGAGCTTTTTGAGATTTTTTCTTACCTAATTTTCCTTCTTTATATTTCCGTTCCATTCTTTTTATTACAAATACTACAATTCCGCCGACTAGTATAACAGGCCAAATTGCCGAAATTAGCCACATGTTAGAAGCTCCTTTCACCTTTCAATATAATTGTACCAAAAAATTACAATTATAGACTGCTAAACGTACTATCTAGTCTATTTAAAAGGTAAATGCAAAA
>Ga0268252_1001969_pt1 | contig 10804 bp, 10 predicted proteins | sample AgamicMgSfrz_FD_200244 | JGI IMG/M metagenome (GOLD analysis project Ga0268252, IMG submission 200244) | Agave microbial communities from Guanajuato, Mexico - Mg.Sf.rz (v2) (version 3) | ecosystem: Host-associated > Plants > Phyllosphere > Phylloplane/Leaf | place: Guanajuato, Mexico | collected... | reverse complement strand
TAGGCGCACTATACATACACATTTGTTTATAGATATCTAGAATCGAAAGGAAATGGAGGATTTTTTGAGAATTCTTTTTGATTTTCGCATCTACAGGCAAATAGACCGTCGGAGAATACTGCTGTGTGCGTTCAATTAGCCCTAATCGATATAAACGTACCATCACGCTATTACATGCATTTACAGGCGATTTCAGTTGTTTAAAGAACAGTTCCACTAATGAGTCTCGATCCACGGCTCTAAATTGATGAATAAACGCTATGATGTCTTTATCACGTTGAGATAAATGGAAACTCATCGCTGCTCCTCCTTCTCTAATAACCCAAAGATGGATTGTGATGCCACTTCTAGTTCTGGTTCAGGATCTTTCACGAGCGTTTTATAAGGTGAAAGTATTTCCTTACAAGCTTCTTCATCTAAAAAATAGGCTTGAAACTCTTTGACCTCATCAATTTTAATTTTCATGCGACCTCTGGCTGCAGCATCGATTTCTTCGGCACCGATGACTCCAGCAACCTTTGCATTTATCGCATCGGCCTGCCTTCCAGAGATCCGAACCCGTAAGTTTGCTTTTAGTGCTGAATTCAACAAATCGGCATCAGGACGCTGCATCGCAATAATGGTATGAACACCTAAAGCACGGCCTTGACTGGCAAACTGTTGAATCATCTCGACGAGGTCCGTTTCTCTCTTCACAATGGACATTTCATCAATAACTACTACGATGCGAGGCAGCTTAAAGGGGAGCCTTCTGATATGGGTAACGCCATGCTCTAACAGTAAATCGCCTCGTCGATACATTTCAGCTCGTAGTAATGCAAAAGGTTTTCTCATATCCTTGGCTTCAAAACAAAGCGCATCCACATGCTCAATTCCATGAAACAGCCCCAAATCAGCTCGTTTCAGATCCACTAACACTAAGCGCAAGTCTTCAGGAGACGTATTTTTCACCCATGTGGTGAGGATCACACGCATGAGACTACTCTTTCCGGCTCCAATCTCGCCAGATATCAATAAGGTTTCCAAATCAGCAAAATCCCATGACACGGGGTTTCCATAGATATCTTGACCAATGCACACCGGAAGATCCATTTTCTCAATATGAGGATGAATGACCTCATAACTATAATTGAGCATCTTAGGTAGGCTTTTGTGATGAACGGTAATACTAAAGTTCTTTAAGCTGCCATTCACTTCAATATTGCTGCCTAATACTTGTCGTAATGCCCATCTTTTTTTCGTTAAGAGTTCAGGATCGATGCCATTTAGTAAGGAAAAGGCGTACCGAGTGTACATATGATGGTTATCGATTTGATGAATTTTTGGAAATAGATAGGAGGTACGGTCTCCACGTTTCACCACCCGGTAAATCTCTGCCGTACGAAACGCTTTAATTAGTTGGCCACGTAATTTTAGTTTTCCAAACATTTACATTCCTCCTCAAAATATGAATGTCGCGAAAAAGTAAATCAAGGCGCTATAGAAGGTGACAGGTAGAATAAAACGCATCACCTTTGCGAACTGATCAACCAAATCAATCACACCCCATCGCTCTAAGATTCGTTCGATAATCGCAATTCCTAAGACAATACCGCCTATAGTAAGAATGGTGGGGTCAAGCATGGCTAGTGGACTAAATGGAACAAAGGAATAAGTCTTGAAGGGACGAAGTCTCTTGAGAGGTGGTTTGAGGAATGGAGAAAAGATTTTTCGAAAAGGAAACCTTTTTGTTTTTCTCATGTTGATACCTTCTTTCACTCTTTTAATTTTTTTGCTTTTGACGTACCTGTTTTTTCAGCTCAAGACATCCGGTCGCCCCCTTCGCCTCTTCGGCTCAGCTCCCTTACAGATTCCACAAATGGCTTCAACAGGGTTATAAAGCTTGTATTAACGGGGTAGTGATACTGAACTAGCTACTGATTAGATAACGGAGTTACAATACTTTAGATACTATGTAGCTACTGCGGTAAGCTTGCCTGTCCAATCGAAAAATAACAAAGAGCCCTTACTGCAGTAGGTAATGGGGAAGTAATGAGGTAAGAGGTGTATTATTTCTGATTTTTCGAATTTTTGTTGACAATCTAAGAAAACAAGTGTAACCTTTTTTCTAGTTAAATAAATTGAATATTCTTATCTCGAGAGGTGGAGGGACTGGCCCTAGGAAGCCTCGGCAACAGACTGTTAAAGTACTGTGCCAATTCCAGTAGCAATTTGCTTGAAGATAAGAAGAGAATCCATAACGATTATTAACCTCTTCTTATTTGTAAGAAGAGGTTTTTTATTTTGAAAAGAAAGAAGGAAATAAAACCATGACGAAGACATTAGTGAAGGCTCCATTTAAAGCTGATCACGTAGGAAGCTTTTTACGAACGACTCCCCTTAAAGAAGCAAGAGAAGCGTATGCGAATGGGAAAATCAATAAGGCCGATTTAAAATCTGTAGAGGACAAAGAAATTGAAAAACTTGTCCAAAAACAAATTGAGGTAGGGCTTAAATCCATCACTGACGGTGAATTTAGACGTTCTTGGTGGCATTTGGACTTCTTATCAGGCTTAGAAGGTGTAGAGCAGTTTGAAACAGAATATATCAGCCAATTTAAAGGTGCAAAAACCAAAAATAACGCAATTAAGGTAGTAGGTAAAGTGGACTTCGATCATCATTATATGGTGGAACATTTCACGTTTTTAAAAGAAGCTGTTGAACGACATGGTGATGGAAGCCAAGTCGCTAAATTCTCAATTCCAAGCCCAAACATGTTATTTACCCGAATTCAAGAAGATACATATTACAAGGGAAACAGAGATCAATTTTATCATGATACTGTGGCTGCTTATCAAAAAGCTATTCAAGCCTTTTACGACGCAGGATGCCGTTATCTACAACTAGATGATACTTCCTGGATTGATTTCGTTTCTGAAGAACGCATCAATGCGGTTGTTGAGAAGCTTGGTATGGATGTAAAAGACATTATCGATACTCGAGTAAGTTGCTTAAATGATGCTATTTCTAAAAAGCCTGAAGATATGCTCATTACGATGCATATTTGCCGTGGAAACTTTAAATCTACGTATATCACAAGTGGTGGCTATGATACTATATCCGATGCAATTTTTGCTAACTTACATGTAGATGGGCTTTTCCTTGAATATGACGATAACCGTTCAGGGAATTTTGAACCACTAAAAAGCTTTACAGGTAACAATCAAACTGTTGTATTAGGGTTAGTAACATCTAAATTTCCTACACTAGAAGATACTGAGGTCATTAAGCGAAGAATCCAAGAAGCAAGTCAGTATGTTCCTCTAGCTAACTTGTCATTGAGTCCGCAATGTGGCTTTGCAAGTACAGAAGAAGGAAATGTATTAACAGAAGAGGAACAATGGAATAAAATTAGTCACATAATTAAAATTGCTCAAGATATCTGGGGAGCCAACTAAAAAGTGAGATTCGCTTCTTAATTTTACATAAGTAGCATTCTAGATGTGTTGAAATACGATAAACAGGTGGATCTTATAAACGGAAAATTAAACATTTGCCATGTTCGAAAAAAGAGCCGTACCTTTTAGGTACGGCTCTTTTTTACATTTATTGATGACGAAGCTTTTGTTTTCTTCTATCTTCACCATATAGATAATTGTCTTTGAATTAAGCAAAATGAAAAATCAATTAAAAAAAGTGATAAGCAAAATATACTCATAAAAATATTCCTATATTAAATAACTTGGATGCGTAAAAAAACAAGTTTTACTTGTTATGAAAAAAGATGACAAGGCTTGAGAATTAAGTGCATCATACATTCTTTTGGAAATAAGAAAACATTAAATCAATTAGTTAGGGTTATATTTTAGGAACTGATAGATATACCTCCGTACTTACTGGATTTATCTCCCTCTTGCTTTAGTCATATTATTAATAGTAATATTATAACTATGAAAAATAAAATAAAAAAATCACCTCTTGCTTTAGCTATACTTTGTCTCCTCATTGAAGAGCCTATGCATCCATATCGTATGCAGCAGCTTATCAAAGAGAGAGGAAAGGATGAAGTTATTAACGTTCGTTATCGAAATAGCATCTATCAGACCATTGATCGTTTGCATCGCGATAGAGCGATTGTCATTCAAGAGAAAAAACAGAACGAAGGGAGACCAGATTTAATTGTTTATGAAGTAACGGAAGAAGGGAGAGAAGCTGCGTACGAGTGGATAAGAGAAATGCTTTCTACACCCAAAAAGGAATTCTTAGAATTTCCAGCAGCTATTTCCTTTCTTGCTCTTTTAACACCTGAAGACGTGAAAGAGCAACTTCAAAAAAGAGTGCTTGCCTTAGAGAAAACATTAGCTTACGTAGAAAAACAGATGGAAATAGCGACAAATAAGGGTATTCCACGCTTGTTCTTACTTGAGGTGGAATATCAAAGAACTATGTCACTAGCTGAGTTAGAATGGATCCAATCTACCATCAACGATATTCAAGATGAAAAATTAAAATGGGATTGGGAATGGTTACGTGAGATATCGTTATATCTTACCTCTAAAGAGGAACCAGTGGACTAGCCTTGGCTGGTGCGTGTTCAATTATTTATAATTTACACACTTTCAAAATTTTTTTTGTTACAAAAGGAGAAAAATGATTAAGTATGAATGCAAAACAAGGTAATTTAAAGATAGTGCTAGCAGGTCTTTTGCTAGCAATTTTAATGGCATCTATGGACAACACGATTGTCGCTACTGCTATGGGAACTATAGTTGGAGAGCTTGGTGGGCTCGATAAATTTGTCTGGGTTACATCCGCTTATATGGTGGCCGAAATGGCGGGAATGCCAATATTCGGTAAGCTCTCCGATATGTTTGGACGTAAGTTATTTTTTATTTTTGGACTAATCGTCTTTTTAATTGGATCCATTTTGTGTGGTACAGCAGAAAGTATTATCCAACTCAGTATTTACCGAGCAATTCAAGGGATTGGCGGCGGTGCACTTATCCCAATTGCTTTTACAATTATGTTTGATACGGTTCCTGTTGAGCAACGTGGTAAGTTAGGTGGGTTATTTGGAGCTGTGTTTGGTTTATCAAGTATTTTCGGCCCCTTATTAGGTGCTTATATTACAGATTACATCAACTGGCACTGGGTATTTTATGTAAATATCCCTTTGGGTATCATAGCATTGGCATTCATCGTACTTTTCTATAAAGAATCACCTGTTCATAAAAAACAAAAAATTGATTGGTGGGGCGCCTTGACCCTGGTTGGCTCAATTGTCAGCTTAATGTTTGCCTTAGAGCTTGGCGGTAATAAATATGAGTGGAATTCTGGCGAGATCTTAGGTTTATTCATTGCTTTTGTCGTATTATTTGTTGCCTTTATTTTGATTGAAAGAAAAGTTAAAGATCCTATTATATCTTTTCAAATGTTCAAAGTTCGTTTATTTACTACAAGTAACCTCTTGGGACTTTTTAGTGGGATGGCATTCATCACAGCTTCCGTGTATATACCTATCTACATCCAGGGCGTGCTTGGAGGAACAGCTACTAACTCAGGTCTTGTACTGCTTCCGATGATGTTAGGCTCTGTCGTTTCAGCCACAACCGGCGGTTTTCTAATGAATAAATTAAGCTATCGTAGCATTATGATTGTCGTTATAATTATTCTAGGAGCAGGTGTATTCTTACTAACAACGTTGAGTCCTGATACAAGTCGTTTCTTAGTCACAATCTATATGATTCTTACAGGACTAGGAATTGGAGCAACATTCTCTGTTCTCAGTAACGCAGCAATTCATCATTTTGAGCCGGCACAAAGAGGATCTGTTAACTCAACCGTTTCTTTTATTCGCTCGCTAGGCATGACACTTGGTATTACCATTTTTGGAATCATTCAAAGGGACGAATTTTCTTCTAAACTTAAGGAGATCTTTGCAGGACAAGATCAAATGGTCAACAATCCAACATTTAACGATCCTCGCGTAATTCTTGCGCCTGAGGCTCGTGCTCATATCCCAGCACCTGTGTTAGATAAAATTGTAGGAGTTCTTTCTTCTTCTATCGCTCATACATTTATGTGGGCGCTCATTCCTACGGCGCTTGCATTTATTGCTGCGCTGATGATGAGCAAAGAACAACTGAAAACATCTCTGGAAAATGAAATGTCCAATAAAAAAATGAAAATAAACAATTAAAGTAATGCGGTTATAATAAGAGTTAATAACTTTATAGATATTCATAATAAAAAAGAAGTTATCCCTTGGTAACTTCTTTTTTATTTTAATATGCATGTGTAGTCAATATTACAAGGAATAGTAGGGACCAAGCAGTTCCAAGAATCATGAATGAGACCCGCATAAGTTTTTCTGGCGAAATCTTAAATAATTTTCCGATGATAACAAAGAGGATTTCTAATATCCATATATCAGGATCTGAACTAAATTCATCATATGGACGCTTCCATCCTCCATAGATAAAGATAAGTCCTACTAAAATCATACAACAAATAATAACAACTGCCATTCAAGTCCTGCCTTCTTTTATAGTCTAAGTACCGCCTAAATACTTTTCTTCATGCCACAATCCCGGCATTCACGCAAGAAAACGCCACCTTTTACGGAACTTTTGAAGTAAGCTGAGTTGCAATTATCGCATCGGCCACTCACCTTATCGGGAAATTCAGCATAGTCCTACACTTTATTAAGATCGATTTCTTGCTCCTTTATTTCTTCCAGGTTGATCATCCTTTTCTGTTTACTCTTATTAAAAAAGCTTTCTTGAATTTCATTAATTATCATTAAAGCGATAGCACAGCTGGATAACGCCAGAAGAAAACGTTTTTGTATTAACCAGTTTAAGGTTTAATCTTTGTTTTATGTCAATAAATAAAGGTTTTCCACTTCCCAAAACAACAGGATGAACCGATAATCTAAATTCATCTACAAGCCCTAAATGTATAAAGTTTGTAATAAGACTTGCTCCACCATATAGCCAGATATCTTTTCCAGGCTTTTTCTTTAATTTATTTACTTCTTCCAAAATATTATCATTTATATATATTGCTTTATGATCAGCCCTTTTTTGTGTCCTAGAAAAAACATACTTTTCTTTGCTGTGAACTAATTCCCACATTTCTTTTTCGGTATCAGAATCTCCAGTTTTCGGAGTGTATTCTCCCCATAATTCGTAGCTTTTTCTTCCATATAAAATAGTATCAATTTGATTCAAGAAATGAGTAAACTCCATGTCAGGATCCATGATACACCAGTCAATTTCTCCGTTTGGCCCTTCAATAAATCCATCCAAAGTAACTGCTAAATCTAAAATTACTCTTCTAGACCTTATGTTAATGGACATAAAAATTCCTCCCTTTAACCATTTCTCTTGTAATAATTTTTATAACTGCTAATAGTTCACGCCATATGCTTCTCAATGTAAAGCTACCGATCTCATTTAATTAACAATCTAGTTAGTCGTAGAAAGAAAAGCGAAGTATCTTCATATAAAAAAGTTTTGCGTAAGCAAATGTATAGATAATTCAACTAATCTTAACTTTACACGAATCGAACATCAATTAGCTGGCTTAACCTTATTTTATTTTTTAATTCCAATACTTCATCGATAAAAACAAACAAATTCCCCAGGGAATCAACAAATTGGATGAGTCCCTTTTCTGTAATACATTGTCCCTTTTTGTAGTATGTAAGATAAACTTGTTTATTTGTATGTAAGGCTTCAATCAAGGTGAAATTCATCTGTTCCATTTGCTCTTCTGTTAAAACAGGTTGAGCTACTTCTGCTTGCTTATTTATGATTTCCTTTAATCCTATGTATTGCTCTGGCATAGTGGCGAATGGACGCCATTTTTTCATTCCTCTAGGTTCCATATCTTTTTCCTCCTTAGGCTTTATGGCCACCCATAAGGCCATTTCGATAACGAGCTGTTGAATACGGAAGGTGACTAGACGCACGTAGTACACTATTCTTGCCATACCGCAGCCGAATGTCATCAATCGTTTTGGCAAGAGCATAGGCTCTTTCTCGCTGATCAATGTCCTCAAATAAACTCATTTGCTCCTCTTCTTGAATGCTCGTATTCGATAAGGAAATGCCAATGGAGCGAATCGGCATTCCACTATCATACGTATGTAAAATCGTTAAACAATACGGAAAGATATCTTGGCTTAAGTTCGAAGCTCTCCCCATTTTCTTTTGTCTTGAGAAGCCCCCACCTGTTTGTTTGCTGTAGCTAATCGATAATCGGATGGTTTGAGCCACCACTTGATGCATGCGTAAGCGAAAGCATATATCATCCAAGAGCTCTAACAGCAATAACTCCACTTCTTTTCGGTTTGTATAATCACGAAAGAGAATCTGACTCTTTCCAAAGGAACGAGAGCTAGGAATGTATACATCAGAAATACGACTGTAATCCATGCCATTCGCATGTTGATGCAACTCTTCTCCCAAGATGCCAAATTCTTTTTGTAACATCTCCTTCGAAGAAAGAGCGAGTTCTTTTATGGTATAGATACCTAAACGGTTCAAGCGTCTTTCCGTAGCAGACGAGATCCCCCAGAAATCCTTCATCGGATGAATGGACCACAACTTAAAGGGAATATCCTCATACCGCCAATATGCAACTCCTGTTGGGTTATTCTTGGCTTCATGATCTAAGCTCACCTTCGCCAGTAAGAGATTGGGACCGATGCCTGCGGTAGCTGTCAGCCGTGTCTTGTGATAAATCTCGTTGATGATTCTATGTGCTAATTCTTCTGGTGTTTGAGCGAACAAATGCAGAGAAGCTGTCGCATCAATAAACAACTCATCAATGCTATAGGCATGAAAGTCTTCAGGAGCCACATACTGTAACACCAAACTCGAAATATAGTTCGAAGCCTTGATATATCTCTCCATGGATGGATTCACCACATGGATATCTTTCCTTTTAGGAATGTCGAAAAGACGACTTCCTGTTTTGATCCCTTCTTTCTTTAATAAGGGTGTGGCAGCTAACACAACTGATCCCGACCGTTTAACATCTCCTACAACCGCAAGCTTTGTTTTCAACGGATCTAAACCCCGTATGACAGAGGAAACTGAGGCAAAAAAGCTCTTCATGTCTATACAAATAATGACTCTGTTTGGTAGAGGACCATCATCCATTGAAAGTACTCCTTAAACAAAAGAACGTTTGTTCTCTATATTATATACGAACAAACGTTCTTTATTCAATGAAAACTCTAAAGTTTTCCCGATTATTGCTATTGTCTATACTTCATTTTTCTACATTTATAATTTAGATGTCATTTACATACTCACACGTATCACGTTTTAAATAGAACTCCACTGGGTAAATGATATACACAATGAGGTTGGAATTAAATGTGAAAATAAGATTTCGTTTAATTAAAATTTAGGGAGATGGGAAAATGAGAACGAGAAAACGAGTTGCAGGAACTTTTTATTCGGAGCAAGAAGCGATACATGCAATTAAGGGGTTAAAACGTCAGGGATATCGTGAAACAGATATATTGGTAGTAGCAAAAGATAGAAGTAACACGCTGCAGTTAGGAGCCGAAACAAATGTAATGGTAGAAGCCGGAACGCCAGCTGTAAGTTCGTTGGCAGGTGTAATGATGGATAGCTTTCTTACTATGATGACAGGTGGAATGGCTACTACTACTACACAAGCTGATGGTCTAACTTCAAAACTTGTTAGAATGGGTATTCAGAGTTTTACTGCAAAACAGTGTGAAATGGATGTAGAGGAAGGGAAAATCCTTGTCCTAATTGATGTAGATGAAACTCAAACAATCCCTTCGTATACTACGGTTAGAGAGTCGCCATACGAGACAGAGGAGCATAGGTCAGTACAACTTCGTGAAGAGCAACTGAATGTAAGGAAAGAACGTGTTCAAACTGGGGAGGTACAACTTCGCAAGGAAATTGTAGAAGAACTACGAACTATCCAGGTTCCGGTTATGCGTGAGGAAGTCTACGTAGAACGTCGCCCGGTCATAGACGGTCAGTATGATGGTAGCCCATTGGCAGAGAACGAGATTATTCGTATTCCTATTATGGAGGAGCGAATTGAAGTAACCAAGAAACCTGTAGTTGTGGAAGAAGTGATCATTGGTAAGCGTAAAATTCAAGAGATTAAAGAGATGAAGGATACTGTCCGAAAGGAAGAGGCACAAATTGAGCAGTCAGAGCTTCCTGTGGTTCCTGAACTTGCTGAATCTAAAATCTATCAAAACATGGATAATTACGTAGATCAAAGTTATCAAGAAGTTGCTGCTGCAATTGCTTCGGATGCTCCAAAAGAGGAAAAAGTTAAACTTTCAACTAACAAGAAAGAAGAAGCCCAACTTAAAGTGACAACTTCTCCTGTTATCAAAGAGATTGAAGAGGTTACAGCCTCAGTAAGTAATCAGAAACCGGAAAATCAAGTTGAAGATACAGATGTTACGACTTCTGAAAAAGGGAAAAATAATGAGAAATCAACAAGCAAGAAAAAAAATAAGTAAGTAAGTCTCCTCTACAGTTTATAATAGAGGGAATAATTGAGAAGGTTTAAGGAAGGGCTGCCTAGCTTTATAGGCAGCTTTTTTATTTCCCTTTAAAGTTAACATAAGTTTGATTCTAGGAAGTAAAAAAAGATGTTTATTTGTAAAAGAGATTATTAAAGAGGGAAAGGAGCAAACTCACTTCTATCAGAATTTGCTCTTTGTATTTAATTCTTAGATGCCACTACTTTTAACTTTTCTACATCCTTTTTTGCATTTAAAGAATGCATCCTGCGATGACAGTTTGGGCAT
>Ga0268252_1001966_pt1 | contig 10822 bp, 13 predicted proteins | sample AgamicMgSfrz_FD_200244 | JGI IMG/M metagenome (GOLD analysis project Ga0268252, IMG submission 200244) | Agave microbial communities from Guanajuato, Mexico - Mg.Sf.rz (v2) (version 3) | ecosystem: Host-associated > Plants > Phyllosphere > Phylloplane/Leaf | place: Guanajuato, Mexico | collected... | reverse complement strand
AGTTGCTCCAGTTTCACCTGTTGGCCCTGTTGAGCCTGTTATTCCCGTCGCTCCTGTTGGACCCGTTGCCCCTGTTATTCCCGTCGCTCCTGTTGAACCCGTTGCCCCTGTTATTCCCATCGCCCCTGTTGGACCCGTTACTCCTGTTGGGCCTGTATCACCTGTCGGACCCGTTGCCCCTGTTATTCCCATCACCCCTGTTGGACCCGTTGCTCCTGTTGGGCCTGTATCACCTGTCGGACCCGTTGCTCCTGTTAGGCCTGTGTCGCCCGTCGGACCTGTTGGGCCCAGCTTAGGAACTGTCCCATCGCAACTAAAACAGCATGAATCAACATGTACACCATTTTGATTATTACACCCACAATATCCATTTATATTATTACTCCATAAAGACATGTTGATCACTTCCTTTACATTCGATCTTTTAAGTACAATCAACGAGTTAGAAAACAACTATCTAAATAACAAAGACATACTTTGCCTAGTGGGGATAAACACAGATTTATTCCATACATTCTAGTAATTATTACATGCGTTTCTCACTCTTTTTGCTTGTACTTTCGCCCCATCTCCACAGATGATTAACCACACATATTACGCTTTCGTACACAGCCAAGTTCCCATTTAAACTCCATATATTCTTCAATTTTTTTAGTAAAGGGGCTTATTCTTCATAAATAGCGACCATGATATATAAAAATCCGTATAATTTGTTGTTTTTCGTCAAAATTTTAAAAAAATATTGACACTTAAAATATCCTCATAGTATGATTTTGGTGTTGTAATTGATAACTATTTTCACTTATGGTGCTAGTTACAAAAAATACTTAATTTGGGGGCAGAAGATGAAGAAAATTCTCAGTATTTTCATAGTAGTTCTTCTATTCGCTGTTGGATGTGGACAGCAAAAAGAGGAGAAAAAAGAAACAAAGACAGACGCTAAGAAACAAGCTATAACAATTAAACACGCTGAGGGGGAAACAAAATTAGATAAACCAGCGAAAAAAGTTGTTGTACTTGAGTGGGTATATTCAGAAGACTTATTAGCACTTGGTGTTCAGCCAGTAGGGATGGCAGACATTAAGAATTATAATAAATGGGTAAATACAGAAACAAAACCAGGTAAAGATGTTGTAGATGTAGGGACACGTCAACAACCAAACTTAGAGGAAATTAGCCGTCTAAAACCAGATTTAATTATCACAGCTTCATTCCGTGGTAAAGCAATTAAAAATGAATTAGAACAAATCGCTCCTACAGTTATGTTCGATCCATCAACAAGCAATAACGATCACTTTGCTGAAATGACAGAAACATTTAAACAAATCGCAAAAGCTGTCGGAAAAGAAGAAGAAGGTAAAAAAGTATTAGCTGATATGGATAAAGCATTCGCTGATGCAAAAGCAAAAATTGACAAAGCAGGCTTAAAAGATAAAAACATCGCAATGGCACAAGCATTTACTGCTAAAAACGTGCCAACATTCCGCATCTTAACTGACAATTCTACAGCTTTACAAGTTACAAAAAAATTAGGTTTAACAAACACTTTTGAAGCGGGTAAATCAGAGGCAGATGGTTTCAAACAAACAACTGTAGAATCATTACAAAGTGTACAAGATTCAAACTTCATTTACATTGTAGCGGATGAAGATAACATTTTTGACACTCAACTAAAAGGCAATCCTGCTTGGGAAGAATTAAAGTTCAAAAAAGAAAACAAAATGTATAAATTAAAAGGCGACACTTGGATTTTCGGTGGTCCTGAGTCTGCAAAATCTTTAGCAACACAAGTAGCAGATGTAATGACAGCGAAGAAGTGATTACACGATGAATAGCTTACAACATGCACTTCGAGCAAGTCTTGTATTCGGAGGAGGAGCAGCTCTCTTGCTCCTCCTTTTCTTTATTCATATCGGACAAGGTCAAGCAAATATTTCCTATAGTATGATTATTGATGCTCTTATCTCACCGAACCAATCGCTAGAGCATCAAACTTTAATCATGCTTCGATTACCTAGAGCTGTAATTGCTATTTTAGCTGGAGGTGCTCTTGCTGCATCTGGGGTCATTTTACAAACGTTAACGAAAAATCCACTTGCTGAATCCAGTACAATGGGTATTCACTCTGGTGCATATTTCTTTCTAGTAACGGCTACAATTTTCTTACCGAAAGGTCTGCAAATTAACTCACTTCTTTTCACATTTATCGGTGGTGCTATTACTGCTTTATTTGTATACCGTATTTCTGGTGGAAAAAAGGGAACCCCACTTAGAATGGCACTAGCTGGTATGGTCGTTACATTAATGCTTTCTGCCTTTACTGGAACGATGCAACTTTTCTATGAAAATGAAACAGCTGGTTTATTTTTATGGGGAGCTGGCTCTCTTATTCAAAATAACTGGGATGGCGTTCAATTTGCTTTTCCATTTATCATTATTTCTTTCCTAGTTTTACTATTTATGTCTCGTAAACTCAACATTCTCTTACTCGGTGATGATGTTGCTGTTTCTCTTGGCGAAAAAACAGCGGTAACACGTCTTATAGCCTTCATTGCTGCAATCTTTTTAACAGCAGTAATTGTTACTGTTGTTGGACCAATCGGTTTTGTCGGCTTAGTTGCCCCTCATTTAATGCGCCTGACCGGATACCGCCAACATCTTACTCTTCTTCTCTCTTCCTTCTTATGGGGAGCCGTATTATTACTTGGAGCAGATGTTGTCGGTAGATTAATAGATCCAACCGGTGCAGAACTTCCTGTTGGGGCAGTCACGGCAATGATTGGATCGCCTTGGCTTATTTACTTAGTGTATCGAATGATGAAGTCGAAACAATATATGAATGATAACGGTGCGAATGCAGCTGGAGCTAGTTCTCGCTATTACTCTTATAAAAAGGTAATCATTATCTCTATCGTACTTTGCATTGTGACGATTGCTCTTGGTGTTACAATCGGTAGTAACGCTTATATCGAAAGCATTACAAATGTTATATCAGGACAATTAACACAATTTGATAAAAATATGATGATGAACCTTCGTTTACCAAGAATGCTCGTTGCTGCTATTGCTGGCGCATGCCTTGCAATAAGCGGGCTTGTTTTCCAAGGTATATTACGAAACCCACTCGCCGACCCTTCTATTATTGGTATTTCATCGGGAGCTGGTGTTGGTGCTTTAACTATTATGTATGTCTTCCCCGCACTTCCTGGTTTCTTCCTACCAATTGGTGCATTTATCGGCGGATTACTTGCAGTTGGAATTGTCCTCTTCTTCTCATGGAAATCAGGATTTAGCCCAACAGCTCTTGCTTTAATAGGAATCGGTATTTCAGCTCTCGGTTCAGCGATTATTCAAATCTTTATCGTTAGAGCAAATTTGAACGTTGCAGCTGCTTTAACATGGCTATCAGGTAGCACGTATGCAAGAGGATGGAATCATTTAGAAAATATCATTCTATATCCATCACTTATTCTCGTGCTTATTATCTTTTTCTTAATAAAACAACTTGATGTTCTCGTACTTGGAGACGATTTAGCAACAGGGCTTGGGCAACCAGTAAATAAAACGCGCCTAACTCTCATTGTGTTAGCAACACTACTTGCATCTGTAAATATCGCAGCTGTCGGTACGATTGCCTTTTTAGGCCTTGTCGCACCACACTTAGCGCGAATCGTTGTTGGAATGAATCACCAAAGGCTCTTCGTTTGTTCAGCACTGTTTGGAGCAATCCTTCTTTCCATTGCTGACTTACTAGGACGAACAATTGCATACCCGAAAGAAATCCCTTCTGGTCTTGTCGTTGCTGTACTTGGAGCACCTTATTTCTTATGGTTAATGAGGAAGAGTGGGAAGAAGGTTAGTTAAAAAAGAGGCTTCTTGTTAGAAGCCTCTTTTTTATATTCGTTCTTATAGTTCAAAAGGAAACTATCTTTTTTTCACGAATGTAACTTATGAACATAACTAGGAGGGATAAATATGTACCAAACTATTGAAGGCTTCTTGCAATCATGGACATACGAGGCTGAGTCTACTCAAAAAATGCTCGATGCATTAACAGATGAGTCTTTATCACAAGAAATTGCACCTGGGCACTGGACGTTAGGCAGAGTTGCTTGGCATATCGTGACGGCAATTCCTGTTATGCTATCTGGCACAGGGCTTAAGTTTGACGGAGAAACGAAAGATTATCCCGTACCAACTTCTGCAACAACAATTGCAGATGGGTATCGTAAAGTGAATGCAGCTTTTGTTGAAGCTCTTCAAGGCGAATGGACGGATAAAGACTTAGCTACTATTAATGACTTCTTTGGTCGTCCTATGCCAAATTCTATATTTTTAATGACACTTATTAATCATCAAAATCACCATCGCGGACAAATGACGGTTTTAATGCGACAAGCCGGCTTAACAGTCCCTGGCGTATATGGCCCAGCAAAAGAAGAATGGGCTGCAGCTGGAATGGAAGCTCCTAAAATGTAACAACAAAAAAAGACAAGGGATTTACAAACCTTGTCTTTTTCTGTAACTTGTTTCATGTGAAACTATTTTTATTAAATGGTTGTTTTATGGAAAAGATAGGTTAAAATGAATACATATTATGAAGAGGAGTAACCAAATTGAATACAAAAAATAAAAAAATAGCTATGGGAACTATTTTACTAACTTCTATTATTGGAGTTATTAGTGTATCTCTTTATTTCACCTATTATGGTACCCCTTGGGGAAAACAAGCAGCAATTACTGAATCAAAAGAGTATATTACAAAATACTTTAATCTAGATGCGGAAGTCAAAAATACTTCTTACGATGCTAAAATGAATAGTTATGCCATCTCCTTTGAGACAAGTAGAGACGGAGAGTTTACTATCGAATATAAAAGTCCTAATAACTTTAATATTTCTCCAGGAGTGCAAGAGTATTTAAGCACACACTCTAAATTTACAGAGTAGTAACGAAGCATACATATACAAAAAAGAGTTGGTGTAACGCCAACTCTTTTTTCTTATTCTTGTCATACAGTTATATCTTCCTTCTCTATATTTTTAATTCCGTAATATGCAATCACAACTCCAATTGCTGCGAGTGCTAGTTGAAGGGGAAGAAAAGTTGCTGTAGAAAACGCTGGGTTGCCATTATTCATTGCAATTGTGACAACGATAAGAGATGAAACAATTGTAGTTGGCACGGAACGTTTACGCATTCCGAAATATAATGGAATTAAACTCATCCCCGCAGTTGCAATGGCTAAAGGAACTAGTTTTATTCCTTCTTGCATCAATTGATCTACTGTAAATGAATTAGGAAGAATTGAAAAATAGCTATCTATACCAAAGAAAATTCCTACTACTAAAATGTTAGATACAATAACTGTTATAAATGTTACTGTCGCTGTAATAGCCAACTTACTAGCCATCATCTTCTTTCGGTTAATGGGATAAGAAAACATGAGTAGTATTGTTTTATTTTTATATTCACCAATTATTAGCCTTGCGATTAATACACTACCAAAAACAATAAACGTTGCTCTTACTATTGTGCTAGCCATTAACAATATCGTCTCTGGATTCCTTATTTCTGCATCACCTTCTACTTGAGCGATGATGCTCACAAAGATCATTAATGCCAGTATAACAATATTTGCAATAATTGCTCTCTTCACGTACCAACCAAGCTTAAACTTTTTCAATTCTAGCTTCATTAAATGTAGCATGATAGTGTCCTCCTTCCTCCTAAGATTTAATCAATATAAATGACTCCTGTTTCACTTAAAATCTTCGCTTCATTTTTTGCATCACCAATCGTTCCTACTTTTATTTTTTCTGTATTTTTATCTTTCTTAAGTCCTTTTAAATCCACTATTACGTCAGCTGAATTACTTTTAGCCATAAGCTTCAATGATGCTGGGACACCTTTATACCGTACGCCAATATCTCCTGATTTTGTTTCTACAAATAATGATTTTCCTTCTGTCATATCTTTCAGTAATACTTCCCCAGATGTTGAAGTGATGTTCACATTTTCGTTTTTTACATTTTTCACATAATTATCGCCAGTAGTAGAAGTTATATTTACTTCTTGTAATGAACTATCTTTTAACATTAAATCTCCACTTTCGGATATGAACTCACCCTTCTCTGCCGATAGTCCTGTAATCATTCCATCTCCAGACTTGCCTTTTGTCACGATACTTTTTACTACTATATCGTTTATTTTCACATCACCCGATTTATTATTTACTACAATTTTGTCTATTGCTTTCCTCGGAATAGCTATACATATACTATTTTTCTTCCTAAACGTAAAACCATTAAAAAATTTGGTCACCTTTTGTTTTTGCTTAATCACAATTTTATTTTCGTCATTTTCTATTTTGACGGGATCTATCTTTTTATCTACTTGTTGACCTTGAGCGGAAATTACTATTTTATTAGCGTCTGTACTTTTAAATTCAATATTCCAGTTTTCATTGTCTACTTCTATTTCTTTTATATTATTGATTTCAAAAGACCTTTCTTGCTTAAAATCTTTCACCTGAAATACCTTAAAACCCAAAACCGCACTAGCAATTGTAATGACTAATATTGCAATTACTATTATTTTTTTCACCAGTCATACCCCAGTTCGTTTTTGTTTTAAGCTTGCTTCACGCCACATCAATCTTGTCGATTTTTCGATACGATAGATAACTAATGAAAATTCCTAATAAACAGAGCACGATTGGGATAGCTATAAAATCAAACATACTTACTTGACCATTTCCAGGACCAACGTTACCATTAATCAGCATACCAATTATTACTGCTGAAGTAATCGTTGTCGGTGTCGATTTCTTTCTCATTCCAAAAAATAAAGGAATTAAACTTATACCAGATATCATAAATGCACTTATAATAGTAGTTGGAACGGTAGCTATTATTTCCCCCATCGTAACAGGCGTTTCAAGTATTCCTATTATTGGATTCATACAGAATATGAGCAAACTAATAATAAATGTTGCGATTATCGTGCTCACAAAGCAAAAACTAAAAACAATTGCTAATTTCGCTCTCATTAGCATTTTCCTTTGCAGTGGGTACATAAATAGTAGCTGTATTGTTTTGTTCTTGTATTCATCAATCACTAAACGTGATAAAATAACCGATGCAAAAATAATAAATGTAATTCTAATAAAAATATTTGCTAAAGACATGTATTCCATATAGCTAGAGAACATCAACTCATCCTCTACTTTAGATGCCCATGCCATAAGACTTACCGCAGCAAAAATTGCTATAATACCAATCGCTGCTCCTTTAAAATAACTAGATAATTTATGTTTTTTCCATTCGAGTTTCATTAATTTAAACATATAAACCACGCCTCCATTCTTTATATACCTGTCTCTACACTGCTAACATTCTAATTCCAGCAGTAACTACGCTTAACATTCCTATCACTAGTAGAATTAACAACCATTTCCGCTCTGGTTTCCTATAATATAAAATTCCACTTATAAACATTACGATTAATCCACTTACCAGGTTCAGCCACAATTCATTAAGCATGAATGCCCTCTCCATCCATTACGTTTAAGAAATATTCCTCTAAGGAACTATGTTTCTTATTAATACTTTCAATTTCCACATCATTCATAATAAGTGCTTTTGAAATGGCTTGCTGAGACACTGCCGTATCATACACACGAATCATATTTCCGCTCATTATTTTATAATTTTTTATACCAAGTTTATCTTCTAAAATATAAGCTGCACGCTTCACATCAGGAACAGTAATTTCAATGTACTCTGTTTGTTTTCCGTTAATACTCTTCATTGAAACTTCTTTTATTAGTTTTCCATTTTGAATTACACCAATTGTATCCGCCATTAATTCCATCTCACCTAAAATATGACTAGAAACTAATAATGTAATGCCATATTCTTTGCAGAGCATTTTAAATAAGTCTCGTAACTCTTTAATACCAATTGGATCTAAACCGTTTATGGGTTCGTCTAAAATGAGCAATTCTGGCTTTGTCACGATTGCCCTTGCAATACCAAGTCGTTGTTTCATTCCCAATGAAAAATCTTTTACTTTTTTATTATCTATCCCTTGCAGTTTCACTAAATGTAATGCATGGTCAATTTCATTTTTATCGTAATAGCCCATATATTCACAATGTAATTCTAAGTTTTCTTTCGCCGTTAATTTATCATAAAAGATTGGATATTCAATAATTGTCCCCATTCTTTTTAATACTTCATACGATGTGTCTGTTAACTTCTCACCTAAAATTTCAATCTCACCGCTCGTCGGTTTTATTAAATTTGTAATCATTTTCATAATCGTTGTTTTACCAGCACCATTCGGTCCTAAGAAACCGTATATCTCTCCTTTTTTCACATGCATGTTAACTCTAGAAATAACTTCTTTCCCTTTAAACACTTTCGTTAACTGATTCGTTTTTAATATATAGGTCATGTCACTTTCCCCTTTCGCACTACTTTATATTTTTATAATAGACAACGGAAATCTCTTTTTTCTTACCCGTTTCTTACAAATTCCTTACGCTGAAAAAAAAGCTTGTAGAATCTACTTCTCTACAAGCTAAAACTGCATCTTTTTTAATGCAACTGTAAAAATTGTTTTTTCATACGGCTTACTAGAAAGATGAATTTTTCCATCCATCGCTTCCACCAGTCTTTTCGTAATCGTTAACCCTAAACCGCTTCCTTGGTACAATCTATTTCTCGAATCTTCAAGTGTGTACATACGCTCAAACACTTTATCAATATGAGATTCATCAATCCCTTTTCCTTTATCCCATACGTCTATATACACATTTGTTTCATCATCTCTTAACGTCATACCCAGTATCTTTCCATCGTCTCCATATGTAATTGCATTTGATATTAAATTGTTCAATACCCTACCTAATACTTCTACATTTCCAAGTGCATATATATTTCTTTCTGGTATATCAATATGAACATGAAAACCTTTCGACGTCACTAAATCATAAAAAGATAAAATCTTCTCACGACAAACTTCATTCATATTCACTTTTGTCATCTCGATTGCTTTGTCACCAGATTCTAATTTTGCTAAGTCAAAAAACTTATGAATTAGTTCCATTACTTCTAGTGTTTTCACATGCACCTTTTCAAGTAATATTTGTTGTTCTTCTTTATTCATTGTTTTATCCTTATTTAACATTTCTGTATATCCAAGAATAACTGTTAGCGGTGTTTTCAAGTCATGTGAAATATTTGAAAGCATTTTTCTCATCGAAATTTCTACTTTCGCATGATCTGCATTTGTTTTCTGTTTTGCATCTAATAATTGATTAATTGCCACTAATAATTTTTGCAATTCTCGATCATCTGTCATAACGAGTAACTTCTCGCCTGTTTGTACATTTACAATACTTTCTAACTTTTCATATGTGTATCGCAAATTTTTACTACTATTTTTTCTCATTTTATACTGTATGTAAATGACACATAACAATATAAAAATAATACCTATTAACAAATTGACCATATTACATCACTTCCAACTTATAACCGATACCCCATAACGTTTTAATGTATTCTGGATTAGATGGATCACTTTCGATTTTCTCACGCAATCTTCTCATATGAACATTAATAACGTTATCGTCACCATAATACTCTTCGTTCCAAACTAGCGTATATATTTGTGCTTTTGTAAATACACGATTTTGATTCTTTACAAACAGTTTTAGAATCTCAAATTCTTTTAAAGTAAGCTTGAGAGGTTTCCTATTTTTTTCCACAGTAAAATTAATTGGATCGATTGTTAAATCACCAATTTGAATCATCTTTTCTGTTGTTTCTGTAGCCGAATATTTCGTAGATCTCCGAATACCTGCTTTTACACGCGCCACCAATTCAATCATAGAAAATGGCTTACAAATGTAATCATCTGCTCCAAGTCCTAATCCAACAGCTTTATCAACATCTGTATCTTTTGCTGACATCATTAATATCGGAACGGCACTTTTTTCTCGAATGATGCGTACAACCTCTAAGCCATCTAGCTTTGGCATCATAATGTCGAGGATAATCAAATCAAATGAACCTTTTAAATATGTGTTCACGCCTTCTTCTCCATCAGATGCGATTGTAACTTGAAAGCCCTCTTTTATTAAATACTTTTCCACCATCTCTTGAATTGAGAGATCATCTTCAACTAATAAAATATGATGTGACATATGTCTATCCCCTTTTTACAAACGTTAACAATTCAATTGTATCGTAACTACTACAGACTTGAAACAAATATATGAATTTTCAAACCAACTTCCCTTCCTTCCTTAACAATGATATGATGAAATTCACTACGATTGTTCATAATTAACTTTATATAAAGGAGACTTATCATGTCAGAAAACAAAAAAGTAAGCTTAGCTGATTTAATGCGTGAACAACTTGCAAAGAAAAAGCAAGGAAATGGAAATAACTTAAATAATACGAACCAAAGCCAAGAAACAAAAAAATTGCAAAACCAACAAACGAAAAAAACAAACAACCAACGTAGACGTACAGGTGTATAAATGAACGGACAAAAACGTTCTAATATCGCACCCGGCCTTGAAGTTGATATTGTATTAAAACAAGATCAACGTACCGGCAAATTAACACGTGGAATTGTAAAAGATATTTTAACGAACTCTCCTTCTCATCCGCATGGCATTAAAGTGCGATTGCAGGACGGGCAAGTCGGTAGAGTACAAAATATCGTTCAATAAGAAAAGGAGCTCAAGTAAACTCGAGCTCCTTTTTCTTTATTACCCTTTAATTTTCTCGATGAAAACTAC
>Ga0268252_1001962_pt1 | contig 10855 bp, 8 predicted proteins | sample AgamicMgSfrz_FD_200244 | JGI IMG/M metagenome (GOLD analysis project Ga0268252, IMG submission 200244) | Agave microbial communities from Guanajuato, Mexico - Mg.Sf.rz (v2) (version 3) | ecosystem: Host-associated > Plants > Phyllosphere > Phylloplane/Leaf | place: Guanajuato, Mexico | collected... | reverse complement strand
CTCCTTTATTCACAAGGTTATATAAAATATCTGGATCTTCTATAAGCCTGCCGTTCCGCTCAGGATGAACAATAATAGGCGTTAATCCTTCCGACTGAATATCGTATACTAATTTTTCTGTGAATTTCGGCACTTGGCCGGATGGCAGTTCTATAAACAGGTATTTTCCTGTTTGATTTAAAGTGAGTATTTTACCGTTTTGATAGTCTTTGATAATTTCTCCATATATACGAGACTCTTGACCTGGTAATATTGTAAGAGGGATATTTTCTTGAAGCAAATAAGTATTTAACCGCTCAACTTGCTGTACAATCTCATTTTTTTCATTTATATATTTACCATTTTGGTGATGAGGAGTTGCAACAATGGTATGAATTCCTTCACTTACTGCTTGTTTTGCCATATGTAAGCTGTCTTCTATTGTTTGAGCACCATCGTCAATACCGTGTAAAATATGACAGTGAAGATCAATCATTTCTTATATTCCTCCTTATCACCCCAGATGAGCTATACGAACTAGTTTATACTTATGAAATACTACCATAGGCATATTAACCCTTCAATGTCTTATTTTGTCGAAAAATATCAAATGACTTAATTTCTTCTTTTTATGACGTTTTTTGTATCTGAAATATTCTTTTTTCATCACGATAAACGTTATAACTATATACTAATTGTTTATATAAATTAGATCTATTTTCATTTAAAAGAATTTTATTCCAATTCACTCTACAAAACCTATTTTATCAGTGAAATCCTTCTATTTATTGAGCCTAGAGAATTATTTATTTTTAAATTTCTGATAAAAATACGAATTTCTGTTTGTTATATTGAAAACGCAACCAATCCCTTTATTATTGCTTTTTTCGCTGAAAACAAATTCAAAAAGTAGTTATTTATACCTAATTAATATACAGTTAATAAGATCTAATAAAGTTATATACTCTAACTAATTCCTTGCATTTTTCACTATCTTTTTTTATCATTAAGTGAAAATTTTGTAGAGAAAAGAGTTTTTTTATGATCTTAAAACGTGTTTTATTAGTTCTTTTGCTATTATCTATTTCAAAGTTCTCCCACACTCCGCATTTAGAAGTAATGGATCCCTCCAGCTGGACAAATTCATCCGTTTGGGACCATAATGCTACGCTTTGGTCCGTTTTGCACCCTGGCAGTGAATTTTTCACCGCCTACAGCTACGGGTTTAACGTTGAGTTCATCGTACGAAAAATTGCTCACCTTTCTTTTTTTGGCTTATTAGGTTTACTTTTTTACTGGAATTTAAAAAAGCAGAGCTATCATTACATAAAAGCATGGCTGAGTGTAGCTGCTTTTGCATTCTTAGATGAAGTTCATCAGGCGTTTATTATCGGCCGAGATGGTCGAATTGTAGATGTAGCCGTTGATTCACTAGGTGCAGCCATTGCTTTATATCTGTTGTATCGAGCGAGAAAAACGTCTGTAAAAGCATAAGAAAAAAGCATGCAGAACTGCATGCTTTTTTCTTATGCTAAAAATCTTGTATTCTTTTATTTCACCGTCACTTTTGTATACGTACTGTAGCCGCCTTGACCTTTCACTAACACATGCAGAAGGGTCCCGGATTTTTGCTTTGGCACGGTGATTGAAAAACTTCCTTCGTTATCTGTTTTTCCTGTCGCAATAATATCTGGCCATACTTTTATGTAGATCGTTGAGTTTGGCTCCGCACTTCCCGTAATCTTAGTATCTTGACTGGAAATAGCGTTAACTTTTGAGGCTTCAGGGGTTGTATCGGACTGCACATAGATTTTGGTATATTTGCTGTAGCCCCCTTGACCTTTCACTAATATGTGAAGCTGTTTGCCCGCCGGCTGCTTTGGAATCGTAATTGAAAAGTTTCCTGCATTATCCGTTTTTCCTGTCGCAATAATTTCCGGCCACACTTTTACGTAGATCGTTGAGTTTGGCTCTGCTGTTCCCGTTAGTTGTGTATCCCCGTCACTTAACTCATTTACTTCTGCTGCTTCAGGGGCTGTATCAGACTGTACATAAATTTTAGTATACGTACTGTAGCCGCCTTGACCTTTCACTAGTACGTGAAGCATCGTCCCTGCTTGTTGTTTTGGCACATCAAATGAAAAGTTTCCTGCATTATCCGTTTTTCCTATCGCAATTGTATCTGGCCATACTTTTACATAGATAGTTGAATTAGGTTCCGCTGTTCCTGATAGTTTACTATCGCCAGCCTTGATTGAATTTACTTGAGCTGGATTTGGAACGGTGATTCGAGGATATTTATCCGTGTAGTGAGAGACTAAGCTTACTCCCGGATAGTAAAAGTTCAGTATATCCGTATATGATTTTCCTTGAGCAGCCATTCCATTCGCTCCGAATTGACTTAAGCCAACTCCATGTCCGTTTCCTTTTCCTTCAATAGTGATTGTTTGAGTATCTGGATATTGTTTAGTGATCATTAGGCTTTTAAAGCGAGTTCCGTCAAGCATAAATCGAATGTTATCTGCTTTGTCTCCAATTCGATTCCATGTTTTAACCGCAAGCTTATTGTCTTGGTCCACTTCACCTTTCATCACGTAGGTTACACTGATATCTCCTTTGCTCATGCGCTGACCTGACGTGGCTTGATAAAGGTTAACTTTAGAAATGCCCACAATTTTAACGTCTTTTCCTTTAAATTGAGTCTGCGTTTGCATTTGCGCTTTAATTTTTCCTGCAATTTTTTCATCTGCTTCTTTTGTTTGACTCCACCAAGCATCTGGATTTTTCAAATCTTTTGTAGATAGGTCAATTTGCTGTTTTTGAATTGTTAATGACCATTTTGTTTGAGGATCGTACGGATCAGTTTTCACTTGAAAGTAAGGATTAGAAGCTTTTCCCCACGCATTGTAGTCGGATTCAATAATTCCGCCGTTACTTGAAGAAAACACAGAGTTAATTAGCGCACTGTTGTACTTTAATACTTTTCCGAACGTTTCATCAACTGCGCTGTTGGTGCTGTTGTACCATTCATATCCTCCGTATACTTGAAAACTTGTTGTATCATCAATGATTTTACTTGCATAGCTTAATGCATATGTTCTTGCGGCAACAGCCTGAGATTTTAATGCGTCACTATGCCAAGATGTATACACTTCTTTTGGAATAACGCCTTTTAAATAGTCTTCCATAGGAATCGTATTAATAGGTCTGACATATTTGTTGCTTTCGTTGGTAAACTGTACGTTTCCCAGATATTTTCGGTTGTTAATAGAAAGGAAGGCTTCATATGTAGAAGGTTTAACAGTGAAACTATCAAATTCACCAAGCACTTCTTGGTTATACAGTAGGTTAACTTTGCTCCCCGCTACTTTTACTTCGTATTCCGCATTAGCTTGAAGCGTTATTTTGCTGTCTGCAATCGTATATGACTGCGATGGTTTAATTTTAATACTCGATTGATTTCCTAAATAATTTTTTAATTTTACTGATACTGTCGGCTCTTTTTGGGCTGCCTGTACGGGTGCTACTGCAGCGCTATACATCACGATCAGTAAACTTAGCATCAGTAAAATAGGTAAAATTTTTTTCATTCTGTCTACTTGTCTCCTTGTCTATATTTCTGTTTTCTTTCGTTATATCGGCAGACTTTCGACATTTTCAAACCTTTTCAGCTAAGTTTATACAAAAAATTCTTGCACGTAAAATTGAGCAAACAAAAGGCACTGATATATCAGTGCCTTTTGTTTGAGAAACTTTTTCTCGACAGGTTATATACATATGTTTTTTTGTATTAAGAGAAAATAGCTATAGATTATATACAAATGAGGCATGACAGCTTAATAAAAACCTTAATTATATGAGTATTTCGACCTTGTATTCTCTGGTTACATATTATTGATTTGAAGCCAATACTCAGAGAATTTCCCAAGCCAGTCACAACCAATTTTTTCTGAAGCACTATTAAAAACAATCTAAGTGTAATCAATGTATCTTTTTAATAATTTTTTATCTACAAGGTTGTTAAAGAACTTTGAAAAATAGTGTCATTTAATTCGGTTAATTAACCATACTTAAAAGCTGTACTGGTAGAAAACCTATTTAATTGAAGTTAATGTATATATTCTTCATGTTGTTCCATTGATTTTTGTTAAGTGGTTATTTACTAAAATTATTTAATCTGATGTCTAGCTTTAAATCAAAAGTTAGGGATGCCTTTTAAAAACTTAGCATCTAAAATAGAATAATTCATTGTACCAATCTATATATATATTTACGGCAAATTACTTTAGAAACTTAAGTTTCCAACATTCACCTATCTAATAAAAAAGATGGTAAAAAATAATCTATTCATGTAAAATTGTGTATGTATTTTACCAATAACTATTGAAGGGACGATGTGGATGAACGCATACACAATCTTGGCTTATATATCTTTACTGGTTTATCTCATACTAGGTATCCATTTATATAAGAGAAGAACTAAATATTTTATATTTATTTTCTTGTTATATTTTTACCAATTAACTGCCGTTGTTTCTAACCTGTATTTAGAACACGGTAATGTCTTTATAACCGAGCAATCTATTTATTCTTACGGAAGCGGTTCTACATTTAGGTTAGTCTTATATAATTTAGCTTTCTTCCTTCCATTGTCGTATTTTCTTAATAAAATGGATAAAGTTAAACACCTGAAAATTTTAAGTCTTAAAACAAAAGAAAACAGCGCTTATTTAACGCCATTTTTTTTACTCCTAATTGTTTTTTCACTGTTATTATTGTATGCTAACCTGTTTATATCAGGTATTCCTTTATTTAATGATCAGATCAATAGATATACGTTTTGGGAAAATGCCTCTAAGGTTGGATTTGCTCAAAAAATTCATTATCAAATATCAGTATTTGGATTTATATTGGGAATATTGAACTCTTATAGTAAAAAGAAAAAAACTAAAGTTCTCACTGTTTTTCTATTAATTTTTTCAATAATCTATCTAATATTATTTGGAGAGAAGTTTTCAAGTATCTTTCGAACAATATATATGTTTTCTATACCATTTTTCACAATGAAGTTAATTACCAAAAACCAGTTTTTAAGTTCTCGTGATTATTTTAAAATACTACTCGCCATAATGTTATTTTTAGTTCTTATTTTTTATAACTATTCTGGTAAAACTGAATCTGCTTTTGACTTATTTATAAATAGAGCTTTTGCTTTGCAAGGTCATACATGGTGGGGAGCAGATAAGTATTTTGTAAATCATCCAGACTTTAATAATTTTGCCCAGCTTAAAAACGAGGTTTCAGAAATAACAAGCCCAACAGAAAATCATGAAAAGACTGGTATGAGGTTCTTAATGCTTTTGATTTCACCTATTAGCTTGGCTAGTCAGTACATCACAAATAATGTAAATTTCACAATGGCCTATCCAGCTATCTTATTATTTAGTTTCGGAAAAATAGGAACTCTAGTGTTCCAAATACTAATGGCGCTATTAACAGCTATAGTTATAAAAACTTATCGTGATGCAATTGTTAATAAGAGGATTATTTTGGGGTTACTGTCAACAAAAATTTATATTAGTTTATTCACATTATCATATCAAGGAGATTTCTCAGACTTCTTCAATTTATCAACTGTGATGATTATATATATAATATTATTTAGTTATTTAATCAGCAATGTAAAGTCTATAAGGATCAAAAAAATTAAGGATGATAATAAATTACATACACTTCATAAGTATTCTAATTATGTTAACAAAATATAATTAATAAATATAATTGAAATTTGTATATCATGAATAATAAAGAGAGGGCTGATTTCAGTCCTCTCTTTATTATTCATTTAAAAATATGATAAGATTCTAGAATAATATAGTATGTTAAAAAACAGTAAATAATAAATAATTAAAAACCGCAAGAGATTAAATGAAAACAAAATGGGATTTTACTTAACTTTTTTAGTTTTAATTTTTTATTCCTAGTTTGAATATATTCCCAAAAAATTATTAGTTATAGTGTGAACAGAGGTAGTATAAACTTTTTAGCATTTAGAGAGGCTTTTATGCTATTCGACTTCATGATATTTTTAGTATATTCGAAAACGGGTGATCTGCGACTCTAACAAAAGCTAAGAATCTTGACATAATATCCAACCTATATCCTATTAAGGAAGAATATTTAATTAATAAAAAAGAGAGTCATTTGACCCTCTAAAATTTTATCCAAGTGTATTGTTCTTATATATGCTCATTTTCTCTTACTGTCAAAGGATCTTTAATTTCTAATAATTTTAAGACATTTTCTAATTGTGAAGACGTATCAATAATGTTCTTAAATATCTCAACGTCTTCACAATTAGAAACAATAATGCCGTTTTTATTACTTAATTTTTTAGGGTTAATGTTAAAAAGAGTATTTTGCTTTATTTTTATAAATTTCGAATTAACAACGTTTATTCCCGTGGAAGTTCCTCCATTTATGTCATTTAATTTTAGTTCTAAATTGTGTATATTATCACAATGAATCCCTCTAGAATCGTCGAAACTCATAGAGGATTTTATTTTATTTTTTGTGACCTCTAAGTTTTCACTATAAGTAGCTGTTATCCCTTCATAGCTATAATGACTTATAGTATTTTCATTTATAATACAATCTCTTACACGTAGAACCTGAATTCCTCGACTATTTCTCCTTGACGAATTAGCAAATTTAAGAATTTGATTATTTTCAATCACAACTTTTTGAACCCGAGTTGTATTTGTTTGATTTTGTGTCTCTATCAAAATCCCTCTAAACATATCAGCTTTCCTGTTAAAAGGGGAATTAATAGTTCCAATATCATTCAATATATTGTCTTTTATAACTATTTTTTGTGAAAGCTTTGTTTCTACACCATGCCAATATTCTGACTGACTATATATCCCCCCTACAGCAGTACCATTAATTCTATTATTTGCAACTTGAATATTCTCACCTGTAATCCAAATTCCACGATTATATGAATCCATAATTAAATTATTTTCAATGTTTATATCCTTTGAGATTAATTTAATATTTTCCCCTTCTGCCCCACTAGAAAAAACTGAAATAGCATCATCACCTGTCTTTTCTAAGGTGTTTTTATTGATCCTAATTTTTTCATTTCCATCTTGTATGTGAATACCATCTCTCCATGTATTCTTAATATTATTATTCTGAATTAACCCCTCCTTACTTTTGGTAACTACAATTCCAAATCCATTGTGGAAAGGAATATTAATATCTTCAATCTTAAAATTATTTACATTTTCCACATGGAGAATTGAACTATTACTCTGCTCTGGAGTTACAGATCCAGATATTTTATTAGTGTCGGAAAATCGAAGTCCAGTTACTTCAAGAGGCGATGTCAAAGTAAGTCCTTTAATGGTAATATTTTCACTATTCACAAAATCAATGCCCATCGGAGCGATATCGTATTTTAAAAATGTAATTTTTGATTTAGACTTGCCTATAAGCTTTATATTTTTTTTATTGTTAATTAACAGTCGATCAGAACATAAATAATTACCTGAAAAAACAATAGTTCCTCCATCTTGCCCTAAGTCCTTTATAGCGTTATTAAATGCACCAATCCAATCATCTCCTTGAGCTGTATGCTTTTTAAACTCTTCATAATCATTTACGTAAACTATATCCTTATCTGTTTTTTTACGTGATTCTTTAATGTGATTTTTTTCTAATGGTTTGTTGCTGTAAATATAAATGAAATTTATAATCACAAGAGAAGATATTAGACAAATAAAATATAATATGAATTTTTTATTCATATTTCCCTCCTTAAGTTTTTAAACTTTATACATCTAATTTTATATGTCTAATGATAAAAGAAAAAGAGGGAAGTTCTTTAAAAAGAAATTTTAGTAATAAAAAGAAATAAATACTATTTCAAAAAATGATATTGAATGTAAAGTTAGTATAAGAACTATAAAGCTCCTATAAACCTGTGAAAGATTCGCCCCTGTCTATTAAACATATTTCATATTCAATTGTAATATGTTTAAATCCAACCTTTTAGAGAGCTTGCGGCACAAGTGTTTGTCCCGTACCGTGAAGGGGCGTATAAACAATATGCAGGTTTGTTTTTACCCCATCGTTGTTTAGCTGAAGGCCTTTTACGTAATCAAGATACACTTGATCCAGGTTTCTCCCATATAGCTTACTAGATTTAGGCTCAGAAGTTCACGTTCACCTTTTACTTTCAGCAGCAGTTCATTTTCGATTTTATTCATATGCATGACGATAATATCCGCCCCTCTAGGAGGAAGCTGTGCTCCGTCTTCTCCATATACTTTATAGCCATTGTATTCTGCGGGGTTGTGACTCGCTGTAATCATAATGCCAGCGTAAGCACGAAGATAACGGACGGCAAATGATAGTTCTGGTGTTGGACGCATCTCTTGAAATACATAGCTTTTAATTCCGTAAGTTCCTAGTGTTTTAGCTGCTTCTAAAGCAAATTTTGCTGAACCATGGCGGGAATCATACGCAATCACGACTCCTCGTTTTTTAGCTTCCGTTCCGTTTTCTTCAATGTATTTAGCAAGTCCAGCCGTGACTTTTCGAATCGTATAGATATTCATACGATTTGGCCCCGCACCAAGCTCGCCTCTCATTCCTCCTGTGCCAAATTCAAGCTGTTTGTAAAAGGCATCTTCTCGTTCACTTTTGGTCATTTCACTCATTTGTTTTTTTAATTGGCTTAGCAGCTCGCTGTGCGTAATCCACTTTGTCCATTCTTTTTTCCACGTCATGTTTATCTCTCCTGTTCAATATTTTCTGTTTTTATTGTGCACCGGTTATATGAACTGGGCGTAAATTGGTTAATATGTCTCATAATAAAAAGCATTAAATAATTCTTTATAAAGAACATTTTTGATATAAAAACGGTCACAAACCGTTTTTATACGTTATAATGAACAAAAAACACAATAAAAAGAGGATGAACTGAAGTGATAGGAGAAAAGATTAAAAATTTGCGATTAAAAAAAGGCTATTCTATTACACGCTTAGCTGAAGAAGCTAGTATTTCAAAATCGTATTTATCTCATTTAGAAAAAGGGTTAAATAATAACCCTTCTCTTCAAATGCTTGATAAAATTGCTTCTTCTCTTCATACAACAATCGATGAATTAATTGAAGGCGATATCAGCCGTCCAGCTCTAACTTCAAAGCCAAGTCTCAACCAAGAATGGCTTTATTTAATTGAACGAGCTATTCGAGACGGCATGACCAAAGAAGAATTTATTGAATTTCAGTACTATTTAAAGTTCCGAAGAACAAACTGATGCATCTATATATCTGACTTTTAATTTTTTTATGACAATCGACCCGTTTCGACACCTTTTACAAATTTTATCTTGTAAAATAACTGTATACTAAGAACACTATTACAAATTATCCAGATAAGGGCAAAACTATTGAAAAATAGTGACGCAAAGCTTCAGGTCTAAGGCCGCTTTTGGCTACGACGGCTGGGTTCCCTGGCAAAGGGTGGATGAGTCGTAATGAAAAAAGAAAATGTACTGTCAATTGATCAAGAATGGACAAGCCTTATGGAATCAGCTCGCAAGCTAGGGCTGACCGTCGAAGAAGTCCGGAGATTTTTATCGGAGTTCAAGCAACAGTAAATTTAAAAAGCACGCTCATATTAGAGCGTGCTTTTTGCAAATAATATTATTCTTCTAACATTTTTTCATAGAAATGGCTGTCGCAATTAAGCTGTTCAAAAAACGCTTGAAGAGAGTCTGAGATTCGTGTATTCATAAAGTACACTGGCGAAGCATCCACTGTGCCCCACCTTACCTCAAAATACAATCTTTCTACGAATTCAAAGAAAATAAAGCTTCTCTTTCATTGTATATATCTAAATCCGGATCATGCTCGTAAAAGTCTTTACGTAAATGCAAGTCCACTGCGCTGTCTGGATCTATAATTCGCTGAAAAGCAGTTGTTTCGTTTCTATTTGCAAAGCCATATCCTATTTCTGCATAAAATTGACGAAGCTCTGCCGGGAATTTTGCTTCTAATCTTTGCTCCGCAGCTTCTATCTCTTTTCCTTCTAATGAATAAAATTCATGCTTTTTGTTATGAAGGAAGCCAAATACGCTTATATTAAATACGAATTCCTTTTGGCTTACGCTGATCAAACGTATAAATCTCCGTAAACCCGCACTGTTTCGCCATTTCAACCGCCTCTTCCATATGAGCTCCTACCGTTTCGGCAAAGTGTGAATCAGATCCAATGGTTAAGATTTCTCCGCCCAAGTCGCGGTACAATCCAACAACTTCAAGTGCTGGCAATGCTTCGCCCAGCTTCCCTCTTATACCTGAAGTATTAATTTCAATTCCGATATTACGATCAATGGCTTTTTTCAAAATATCCGCCAGAATATCTTTGAATTGATGAAAGTCGTAGATGCCGTATTGTTCAAACGCATAGCGCTTCATTAAATCTAAATGAGCCAACACGTCAATGTCCGCTTCGCTTACTAGCTTATACATTTCATTAAAATAAGCACGGTAAATTGCTTCTTTATTGTTCAGCTCCAAATGTTTACGAAGCTTGATGTTATTAATGTTATGGACCGACCCTAATATAAAATCAAAGTGCTCTTGCTTCATCGTTTCTTGATACTTCTCTTTTAAATAGTGCGGCTCGCAAATTTCAATTCCTTTTTTAATCACTAGCTGACCTTGAAACTGATTTCTGCATTCCGCTAGTTCTCGTTCATATTTATCAAAATCCATATGACCATACGTTGGCGCTAATGGATTTAATGAAAAGTGCTCGGTAAAACAAATTTCGTTTATGCCGTTTTTTACAGCTTGTTCG
>Ga0268252_1001960_pt1 | contig 10858 bp, 8 predicted proteins | sample AgamicMgSfrz_FD_200244 | JGI IMG/M metagenome (GOLD analysis project Ga0268252, IMG submission 200244) | Agave microbial communities from Guanajuato, Mexico - Mg.Sf.rz (v2) (version 3) | ecosystem: Host-associated > Plants > Phyllosphere > Phylloplane/Leaf | place: Guanajuato, Mexico | collected... | reverse complement strand
GACCAGCCGCTAAATATCAACATGGAAGAACCCATTATTCTTCAATTTGATAAGCTAATTAAGTGGGGAAATTCTGTACTGGTAGCAAGTCTAAAGCCCGCAAATTCTCATTCACAAACCATCTTACATAAGATTAAAAAAGAAAGAAAAACACTCATCGAGAAATATCAGGAAAATTTCGGATTAATAACATGTGGATCTTCCTATACACCTCATGTCTCTCTAGGGTACTTTGCAAATAAAGAATTGGCTGAATTGTCTACCTCCATGATTGATTTGTGGAATGAAAGTTTTTTATCAAACACCAAGGAACAAACCATTACTTTTACTAGCAACAGTATCTACGGATTCGATAAAATGACTACTTTTTTTAAGGAATAAGTTGGATACTCTGCATCTTAGAGGGGAACTTTGCTATTTAACTAACGTAGAAACGTTAGTTAAATAATACAAGAAAGTAGCAGATCAACATGATCGGCTGCTTTTGTTCAACTTACGGGCAGATTAACGTAATAGATCAACCATTTTGGTTGACTGTAAAAAGTTGGATTAGTATGATTGCTATGGAATAGAAAATCTGAAAGTGGGGCTTTCGCATGTCCCAGGCATTCACCTTATTAGTTTTAGGCAACAACAGTGAGTAGGCCATAATCTAAACATTTATTACTAAGGAGAACTAATGGACCCAAAAATAAAATTATTGTTCTTGGACGAACATGCCGCTGAAGGCGCCGCGCGTTATGGGGCCAGCCAAAAGGAACTCACTTTCATTGGAGGCTTTCAAAACTTTATTTATTCCTATAATCGCGATGAATTGAAGTATATTCTCCGTTTCACTCCGAGCACTCTTCGCACGTCGGAAGGACTTGTAGCAGAAATAGATTGGATTCGTTATCTTTCAGAGAGTGGTATATCAGTGTCCGAACCGATTTTTTCGATTAATGGAAAGTATTTTGAACTAATACAAGGAAATAAAATAGATTATTACGTAACCTCCTTTAAACATGCACCCGGCCGTAAAATTGGATATCCAGAATGTCTAGGCAATTCTATACTTTATGAAGAATGTGGACGTATAACGGGCCGACTTCATGAATTAGCGAAGCTTTACAACCCTACGAATGCCAAAAGGCACACTTGGGAGTTTAATGAATACCTCTTACGAGCCGAGGATTATTTACCGTCAGAACTCCAACCAATCCTTATTGCCCTTGATGAACTTAAAGTACAATTGGCGAGTATGCCTGTTAATGCGGATAATTTTGGTTTGATCCACGGCGATATTAATGTGGGAAACTTCACGATCGATATAGCTGGGGGATTAACTCTCTTTGACTTCGACGAGTGTCAGTACAGTTGGTATGTCGAGGATATTGCTATCCAGCTGTATTACTTGCTATATGTATTTGGAGAAGATTCGAAGTTCGAACGAAAGGTCCAATATGAACTTTTCATAAAGCACTTTGAGTTAGGCTATACAGAGGATGGCCAACGAATGCCAGATAACTGGAAGGATTTGTTGAAGCTTTTCCTTAGACTTCGCGAAATCATTGTGGTTATCGGTATGCATCGGAGCTGGGATTTAAGCAAACCAGATGACTGGACCCGCGATTTCTTGCAAGATAGTAGAATGAGGATTACTAAAGGTATCTCGTTGATCGATGAGCTTTGAACCACTAAATGGAGGATACTCAGGTTAGTTGAACAAAGAATGCAGTTGTAGAAACCTGTCGAGTGACAATTACATATACCCATTGAAGTCGCTAATTTAGTGGCTTTTTTATTTTATCGGTAAAAGTTCTTGTCCCGAGCCAAGGACAAGAACTTTTACCGATTGCCGGAATTGGCAAGAACATGATCCCATTTTCGATTAGATAAATATCTAAGTGTAGAAGTGAGTCTCTTTTGAGCAATTAACAGACTACAGGATGGATTATGATCAAGAGACCAGCTTCAACGCTGGGAGGTATTTCCACTGGAACTGTAATCCATTTATTAAGAACTAGGGTGATTGGGAAGGAAGATGAAGCTTCCGATCGCTGGCACATGCATGTATTATGCAGACTATCTTACCAAGACTTCCCCTAAGATTTTTGCGGGATGTACAACCCCGGGAGTTGCTCGAACGGAAATTTTTAAAAGTGCGCCATTGTATTTCAGAGCCGGCGTCGCATTGGCAGGACCTTTTCTCAACTCAGCAGAAGTAGAAGCTCATAACCCTGTTCAGGCGCTCCTGAAGGGCAAAGGGACATCGGCTTACATGTGGAACAAGCCTGGTAAATTTAAAATCAACTTTGCCATCGAAGTGAATATAGAGGGTCAAAAGGCTCTTATTGCTACGTCGTACAAATTCACGGGAGCATGAAGCCTCTAGTCTGATTGACTGCAAGTTTCATTAATTAAGGATAACGCTTGGCGGCATCGGGGCCAACATTTGTTTTCGCCGATAGACCCGTTAAGCTGGACCGTATCATAAATAAGGCAAGTTTTTTGCTGGGTTCCTTGCGGGGCATGGATTTGTATATATGTGTGCAGGTTTCGGGCTATGGTAACGCTGAAAAGGTACATTGGGCTATTGCTTTTTGAGTGCATCCTCGTCACATCCCACGGAGGGAAGAAGGCTTGGTGAATGGAGGAGACTCCCCGAGGCTGAGAAAGAAAAGTGTCAGAAATGTCGATGCTGGCAGCGAACGTGCTTTTGACGGCACTTTCGCTTTTTCGCTATTCTTGGTCCATGATCTTTCCCAGCGCTGTTGGAAGAAAGGATTGTTGAGTTCCTTCAGTGTTCGAAAGTTGTCATCGACTCGAATAAGGATTGCCGTCGGAAGTGCTTTGGCACGGTGAAGTACGTCCAAATCTTGTCGTGTTTTTGATGATTCTCACTTATATCCCCCTCGAATGAAAAGACCTTTAATAACCTTAATACAACAGAAGGGCGGTTGTTGTGGCGAGAAACTAGAGCGAACTGTCATCCTTCCCGAAACAGGTCCGCCATTCGTCTGGACCATTCATGACCGTTATGCACTGAGATTCCTTAGCATTCGCGTAGGAAATGCGCGTTGCAAGGGGCATGAGCAAATTGTTAGTGAGTCTTAAAATATTTGGGCAGACAATGATGAACAACATCACCGGTAAAACCAATCAATATGCCCAGTTCATCGATCGCCTGGATACAACTTTTGTCGTGTCAAGGGAAGATGAGTTCCACGGGAATGACGGCGTTCTTAGGAGAATAAATATCTTCCATTTGTTCACGTAACAGCTTTACGGCTGTTCGTGCCATTTCCTGTTCATCCTGCTGCACATAAGCTACGCCTGAAAGATGTGGATTATCGAAAGATAGTAAATCGATATTTGAGTGATCGTTCAGACGACGGATAGCGGCCGATGTAAGGCGTGCGGTTTCTTCAGTCAAGGAGAAGACTGCCGAAATTTCGCTGTGTTCCTGCAAGAAGTCGCTTACATAGTCCAATGCTTGCTCGCCGCGTAGAATGTCGAGAGGGATGTGACACCACAAGCTCTTGTCAATCGAGATGCCTTGATCTGTGTACGCCTGCTCGAAGCCGAGCGTGCGATCCTCGACGGCTGTATTGGCATTTTCAGGTGAGATGAGTGCAATCTGCTGATGACTCTTGGATAGCAAATGGGAGACAGCCTTGTACGCACCGCCGTAATTGTCGGAAGTAATGGTGTACGTCTCAATGTTTCGCAGATAGCGGTCGATGAACACACACGGGAATTTATCGAGCGACAGACGCAGTAATGATTCGTTGTATTTCTCATCTTCTGTCGGAAAAACGATCAGCCCCTTCACACCAAGCTCCGTCAGTGTACGAATGACGTTGGATTCAATAGAGGAGGACTCGCGGGTGATGCTAAGTATCATGCTGAGACCGGCTTCATGCAGGAATTGTTCCGTGTAATCAACGAGCTTCTGAATGACACGGGTCCTCATCGTCGGAATGATGAAGCCGATGAGCGGCATGGAGGACGCGCTGCATGGGGATGGCAGAGAATTGATGCTGGAAACAACGAGACTAGAAGAGACGAAAGAGCCTTTGCCTTGTACGCGTATAATTAATCCTTCGTCAGCTAGTAGGGTTAGGGCGTTCCTGACGGTTATTTTACTTACTCTGAATTCGTCCATTAGTTCTTGCTCAGAAGGAATTCGGTCCGTTGGCCGAAGCCGCCCTGATTTAATTTTCTGTAGAATATCTTCACGAATTTGTTTGTAGAGCGCCAGCTTTTTCAAAAGTTGCATCTCCCTATAAACTTTATGATTTTATAATCAATTGGTTATATAAAGCATATTTCATCTATATTATAATACGGCATGTAAAGCGCTTACAATATGGAATCTGAGAATTTGTTGCGAAGGGGTCTTATCTTTGAACGGTTAGAATTTATGTTAAGGATGGTGGTGCCAAGGTAGATTGAACCCGCTCAAATTAACAGAACTAACTAGTCAGCCGACTTTTCAAATGCATAACAAAAAAAGAGAGGATGACGAAAAAATGAAAAAACGCAGTACTTTAATCTCCATCGTTACAGTCCTTATTATGTCACTTGTTTTTACAGCATGTGGTACACCTTCTGATTCAAAAACGGAAACACAGCAATTAGGCGCTAATGCCGGTGAGAATGCAACGGAATTGTCATTTTGGACCTTCGTAGATTTGCACGGCAAGCATTTGGATAAAATGCTGGGGTTATGGAACCAAGAGAACCCAGACAAACAGATTAAGTTGAATGTAACGGTTATGCCTTACGACGATATGCACAACAAGCTCTTATTGGCAGTTACAAGCGGAAAAGGTGCTCCTGATATCGCGGATATCGAGCTGGGTCAATTCCCTAAATTCTTGGAAGGTGACAACGTTCCACTGGAATCTTTGAATGATGTATTTGCACCATACAAAGACGTTGTTGTTCCTTCACGTGTGGAGATTTACTCCAAAGCCGACCAGGTTTATGGCTTTGATTATCACGTAGGTGCTACGCTTGCTTTCTACAACACTGAAATTCTCGAGCAAGCAGGTGTTGACTACAAGACAATCAAAACTTGGGAAGATTACAAACAAGCAGGTATCAAGGTTTATGAAAAGACTGGCAAGTACTTAGGTACTGCTGATACATCAGCTACGTGGCAAGCATCGCTGCTGCTAGCTCAACAAAACGCTGATTTTACAGATGAAAATGGTAATCCAAAAGTGAACTCGCCTGAAATGATTAAAGCGTATGAAATGTTAGTCGATCTGCAGAAGAACAATGTTATTCATACGATCCCTGGCGGTCAACCCGACACAGAAGAAGCAAAAGGCGAATACAACAAAGGCAACTACGCGAGCGCATTGATGCCTGAGTGGTACATGTCCCGCTTTGTAAACGAAATGAAGGACCTTAAAGGGAAGTATGCAATTGCTCCATTGCCTGTATTTGAAGAAGGTAATCCTCGTTCTGTTGGCTTAGGCGGTACTGGCACAGTGGTTACTAAGAATGGTAAAGACGTTCAGTTGGCCAAAGAATTTGTAGCCTTTGCTAAGCTTTCGAAAGAAGCTACGACTGAAATCTGGAATACACTTGGATTTGACCCAATCAACATGGAAGTATGGCAAGATGATGCAGTAACGAAAAACCCTGATAATGAATACGTCCAATACTTTAAAACAAATGCATTTGATACTTTGAATGAAATCAAGGACGAAATTAGAGCGATCAAGTCCGTTAAAGCTTCACCGACCATCGGCAATATATTCAATACGGTTACCTTGAATGCTATCTTTGAAGATGGCCAAGACGTGAAGGAAGCGCTGGATGAAGCACAAGAAGCAATTGAACAAGAATTGAAATAAATATAATAAGTAAATGATTTGATTAAACCTGTCGGCAGGTATAGTAGTCGGCAGGTTTAACCATAGTCAAGGGAGATTGAGAATATGATAAAGAAATTTGTATACTCTCAAAAGGTTGCGCCTTATGTTTTTGTATTGCCATTTATACTCATATTTTTGTTATTCTGGTTATATCCGCTTGTAAATTCATTCATAATGAGCTTTCAAGATAAGATGTTGGGACAGGATCCTAAATGGATTGGTGAAGCGAATTATTCGAAATTACTTACAGATAAAGTGTTTTTGACGTCGATTAAAAATAGCGTTGTATACATGTTAGGAACCTTAGTGCTGTTAATTCCCTTTCCCATGTTATTCGCCGTTATGATCAACAGTAAGTTAATGCTGGGAAGAGAGTTTTTTAAATCTTCGTTCTTTCTCCCTGCATTGACATCTGTAGCAGTTGCGGGTACCATTTTCCGCCTTACATTTGGTGAAATGGAAGGTTCATTAATGAACAGTTTCCTAGGTCTATTTGGTGTAGAGCCTATTAAATTCCTGAAAGACGGAGAATGGAGTATGGCAGCACTGTTAATCCTCGCATGTTGGAGATGGACAGGTGTTAATATGCTTTACTATCTATCCGGTTTGAAAAGCATTGACAATGAATATTATGAGGCTGCTTCAATCGACGGGGCATCTGCTTGGCAGAAGTTTAGAACGATCACAATGCCATTATTGAAGCCGACCACGGTATATGTTACGACAATTAGTGTTTATGCAGGTTTAGCCATGTTTACCGAGAGCCTGATGATGTTTAACGGTAACAATTCACCCAAAAATATTGGCTTAACCATTGTTGGATTTCTGTATAGACAAGGGATTGAGAAGAATAAGCTGGGTTACGCAGCTGCAGTTGGGATCATTCTGTTAGTCATTGCTATGATTATCAATTTAACGCAGTTGAAATTTAGTGGAATGTTCAAAAAGGAGGAGGATTAAAGTGGGCAAAAGTCAGACGAGGAATAATTTTATTTCCAGAATAGTAATTATTTGTTTGTTTATTGTACTATTCGTTATAATTATGATTCCATTCTATGCAGTGGCCCTATCTTCCTTTAAACCAGGTGAATCATTAATTAGATATGGTCTTAACCTAAGTTTGGATTTTAGTATCATGAGTTTTGACAATTTCATCTATCTGTTTACTGGAGAACATGATTATTTTGTATGGTTTTGGAACAGTATGACTTTAACCATCGTTCAAGTGGTTTTAACACTTTTTGTAAGCGCATTTGTTGGATATGGTTTCGCAGCATATGATTTTAAGGGTAAGAACTTCCTCTTTATATGTGTTTTGCTCATTATGATGGTGCCTTTCGAAATACTGCTGGTTCCTTTGTACAGCCTGATTAATGATTTGAAAATGGTGAATAGCTATTCAGCAATCATTCTTCCAGGTGTAGCCAATGCCGCGACGATATTTTTCTTCAGGCAATATCTAAGAAGCATACCCAAAGAGATTATTCAATCTGGGCGGGTTGATGGCGCAAACGAATATGCGATTTATTTCAGACTAATTATGCCGATTATGAAGCCATCCTTTGCAGCAATGGCCATTCTGAATGGTATGAATAGCTGGAATAATCTGTTGTGGCCATTCATGGTGCTCGGAGATCAGAGTAAATTTACTCTTCCAATCGGTTTGAAAACGTTGTTAACTCCTTATGGCAATAACTATGACCTATTGATCGTAGGCTCCTTCTTCTCTATCATTCCAATTTTCATACTGTTTATTGCTTTCCAGAAATATTTCATAGACGGTATGACTGCAGGTGCTGTTAAAGGGTAGTGTATATTATGATGAAGCAGGTGATAAGATGGAAATCCAACAAAGAGCGTTACACGACATTCAACCATTAATTGAGCAGAGAGCAGATCCTTTTATTTACCGACATTCGGATGGATATTATTATTTCGTAGCATCTGTTCCTGAGTATGATCGGATTGAAATCCGTAGAGCTGAGAACCTTGAGGGGCTTGTTACATCAACTCCTGTAGTGATCTGGAGAAAGCGTGAGACTGGTATCCTTAGTGCCAATATTTGGGCGCCTGAACTGCATTTTATTGATGACAAATGGTACGTGTATTTTGCTGCCGCACACACGACGGATACGAATGAAGGCTTGTTCGACCATCGGATGTACGTGCTAGAGAATGAACATGCCAATCCGCTCGAAGGCAGTTGGACGGAAAGAGGACAGGTTCGTACCGCGTGGGAAAGCTTCGCCCTCGATGCCACTACCTTTGAGCATAATGGCAGCCGTTATTACGTATGGGCACAAAAGGATCCGAATATCGAAGGCAACTCTAATCTGTATATATCTAAAATGAGCAATCCGTGGACGCTGACTGGGCCGCAAACGATGATTTCGATGCCGGAATATGACTGGGAGATCATTGGTTATAAAGTGAACGAAGGCGCGGCATTTCTTCGCAAGGGGAATCGGGTATTCCTCTCTTACTCGGCTAGCGCCACAGATTTCAATTATTGCATGGGCCTGCTTGAAGCCGATGCGGATGCTGATTTGCTCGATGCCGCCTCATGGCGCAAGTCGCAAGCAGCGGTTTTCTCGACAGATGAGAGCATCTCGATGTATGGTCCCGGTCATAATTCCTTCACGGTGTCAGAGGACGACGAAAAGACGCTATTTGTGTTTCACGCAAGAACGTACAAGAACATTATAGGAGATCCGCTGTACGATCCGAATCGCCATACATTTGTGACGGATCTTTTGTGGACGGCAGACGGTAGACCCGATTTCCGCGGCTCTGTTGCAGCACTTGCACGTTCGGTACAGTGAACGAGTGTCCCAACAAGGTTGGTTGATGGATTTGAGTTCGTTTAATCAACTTACCAAAGAGAGACAGTAAGAACATCGAAGGCACCCTAATGGGTGCCTTCGATTTCGCTCTACAGATAATACGCTGAACCGTACCACAAGTAGTGGTAAGTTGCCTTAAAACTTGCCGCTCCAGTTAACCCGGAGAATCATATCATAAATAAGAAAGTTCTTGAAAAATATATAAGAGGAGGCCGCTCATTTAAAAGCACTTGTATTTAATAAATTCGGAGGATCGGAAGTACTAGAATATCGGATCCGGTTATCGGGACCCTGTTGCATTTGCCGATGAAGGCAGCTTCTGTTACTGCAGGGATTGAATGCCCACTATTTAATCCGTATTGGACAAGAACATGTTCCTATTGCCGGTTAGGCGTATATCTTATCGTCATCTTGCCCTTCAATTCATTGAACTAGCGGGCAGGATAGTTGAATTTAACAGGGTATAATATTACCAAAAGAAAATGGAGGGAATGTCTTTGTCTAAATGGATTATTTCATTGATTATTATGATCCGCCGAGGTCAGTTCAAGATTCATATGCCTGGTTCTAGTTTTGTCCGTTGAAGGAAATTGGGCTGAACGCTCGGCAACCATCATTTAGGGTTCCGTCGAGACATTAGCCAGCCCGTCGCTCATGTGGAACGTATTTACGCTATATCTGGGGAGAAGGCTATCAGCCCTTCACGAGTATGAAGGACGATAAAGCTCTTTCCGTAAGGCTTAGCTTTGTTTAGAAAGCATAAGGAGTCGCCATATGGGCTGCTTTTTTCTTCATCTTGCATTAGTCCGGTGATTTATAAGATCCTGCACGATCAATCATTACCTTCCAATCCTCTGCTTCATAAGGCATGCTGTCCTCATTTTCCGGTACGCCAAGCTGGACTTCAAGAATTACCATCCTGGTTTCGGCCAGAATAGAAAAGAGGCTATTCAAGGTAATCGCAAACTGATCGCCTGTGCTCACCTGCCTGATCTGCCCGTTAATAAGCACCTGCCCACTTCCTGAAATTACAGTCCATGCTCGGCACCCTAATCGATGCTGGCGTAATCCGATATGTTTGCCAGGCAAAAGCGTTATATTCAATGTGGTTACGGTTGTATTTTCGTCTTGTACTGATCTCTCCATGACACGATAGCTGCCCCAAGTTGCCTCGACGTACATCGGTTGCAGTGGAATACTGCCCAATTGCTCTTTAATTTCATTTGAATCTTTTTTGTTGGCTATGAGAATTCCGTCCGGACTTGCGACAGCGATAATACCTGGGACTCCGATGACGTGGATCGGGTAGGGGAGCTCGTTAACGATGTAGGAATTCGGGGAGGATTCGGATATTCTGCCGTGTCCCAATACATTGGAATCCAACTGATCACACAGAGCATCCCAGCTCCCGATATCCTGCCATACACCCTCATATGGCAGTACAACAGCCCGTTGCGATTGTTCAGCAACTTGTTTGTCAAAACTGCGTTCAGGCAACTGTTCATACAGGGTTAACAATTGTTCGTAATGAACCGGAAGGCCATTTTTTTCAATATGGGACAACATAAACGCAAGAGAGAAGGCATACACCCCGCAATTCCACAATGCGCCATGCTGTAGCAGGGTTTCAGCGACATCCAATTCAGGTTTCTCTATGAATTGTGTAACCGGTGCATAACCATTAGGTTCTTTTTTTCCTGGCAGGATGTATCCATATTGTTCTGAAGCGTATGTGGGCCTTGTCCCAATTAAAATGATATCGGCATGAGTCTGTTTCAATATATCCGGAAGTAATTTGAAGCTCCTGAAAAAGTCCTCATCTGCGAACACATCCGCTGGCGCGATACAAATTATATCGTCAGGTTCAGCCGCTCCGGAGGATTTCAGATACAAGGTCGCCAAGGCAGCTGCAGTAAAAGTCCCACGCTTAAAAGGTTCTCCAATGACGGGTATCTTGCCTTTGGTATGACGGGCTGTAATGTCGGTCTGGTCCTGATGTGAAATGATGAGCGTTGAGTCAAGTAGGCCTGAGCTGTCAAGCTGGCGGCATACTCTGCTGATCATGGATTCTCTTCCACCTGCAGGTGACGGGAGTATATCCACGAACAGCTTGGAGCGAAGCTCGTTGGACAGCGGCCAAAG
>Ga0268252_1001958_pt1 | contig 10858 bp, 9 predicted proteins | sample AgamicMgSfrz_FD_200244 | JGI IMG/M metagenome (GOLD analysis project Ga0268252, IMG submission 200244) | Agave microbial communities from Guanajuato, Mexico - Mg.Sf.rz (v2) (version 3) | ecosystem: Host-associated > Plants > Phyllosphere > Phylloplane/Leaf | place: Guanajuato, Mexico | collected... | reverse complement strand
GTTATATTCGTAATTTCATAACCCATTTTTTCATATAATCCACGTGCAATTTTGTTATGACCAAAAACGTGTAGAACCATTTTATTCATACCTAACTGTTTAGCAATTATTTCAACTTCTTTCATTGCTTTTTTACCATACCCCAGACCTTGATATTGTTCAAAAATCACAAAATCATATATAAAACCTTCATTAGAGTTTGTCGGTTCCTTTTGTGAAATCCAGATCATTCCCACTAAGATATTGTTGTGAAAGATAGAGAATAAATGATTATTCTCGGTCTTCTCATCTTTTGGAAGTAGTCGTTCAAATGCTTTTTTAGATAAGTCAATCGCTTCATTTTCACTCCAATTTCCAGATGCAATCTTGTCTTTTGCATAGTCTTTAATTGCATAACTGATATATTGTTTGAACTCCTCTTGGTTCATAGGCTGTAATGTAATCATTTTATTTTCCTCCTATTCTATTCTTAATTTTAACATTTCTTCAAAATTTCTCATATTTGTAATATCCAAATTAAAGTACTTCTTCATACAGATCGTTCCAACTGATCCAATTCAATTTAATCCTCAACACTTCTGAAGTCATAACACCATCAGTGTCTCAATTCTTCCCCTTCAATAAGTCGGGCCTCCTGTAGGAGGTGAACCTCTAATAGTCTCACAAGAAACTTAGTGAAAAAGATTCGCCTTGCATGATTGTTGATTCTTCATTAGTCTGGCAGGCTGATTAGACCTTTCATTGGTACTGTGCCACCACTTTCACTGACATAAAGACAAGATACACAATAACTAATATCAGTATTGCTTTCCTTGCCCATTCAGGAGTAAGCCCTCCACGTATACAAAATCTATGTTCAACTAAACGGCCATTATTGTTGCATAAACAGAATGCCTTACCTTTTTACAGCAAAGCTCCCTCACCTAACAAATACTTTATCTCTCAAATAGCCAATTTCATGCGAAAATAAGCGTTAACTCCTGAAATGAGCGTTAATCCTCCTTATATTGAAATTATGATATAATAAAAAAAAACGTCTAATCCCATATATACCAAGGGCTTAGACATTTTTATTGTTAAGAAATATAAGCGTTTATGTTAATTTAACGCAGACTTATAATTTTAAACCCATTCCTAACAAATCTTTCCTGGCCTTAATAGCAAATTTATTGTTTTGTTTTTGCGGGGATACAGTAGTAATAACTGTTGCCTTTTTCGCACTGCTTCATAATCAATAAGCTGGAAAAAATGTTGCTTTATTTCACTTGTGTAAAACCCATTTGACGTTAATAAAATCTTTAACAATCTTTCCCACCTCATTCCTTATTGAATTTTTTTTCTTTACGGGGGAACCAAAATTCTAATTTACTTAAATAATTCAACCACCTTTAAAGCTACTTCTTTAGGTCTTATATCAATAGATAACAGTTTTTCAATATCAAACCATAGGTACAAAAAGTGAAGCATTTGAGGAATTAGGGCTAGAAGTGAAGCTCAATTAAATGCATAGCAACATATGAATTTAATGGTTTACAGTATTTTTACCTTTGTGAAATTATTAATGGCATATTTGGTACAGGTGCAGGTGAAGAATTTAATGATAATAAAAATGATAGAGGATCATATCAACTTTTGCGGTAAAACAGTTCATTGATCAGAGTAAAATCATTTTTGAAAAATTAGTTATGGACAAATTTTTCAAACACTAAATTTAATTGACCAAGACAATTTAGCAGAAGTTCGTACTTCATCTGTCCATGGAAAACCTGATAGTAATGATCTCCTTCTTCCTACTATTCACTAATTCTTATTTTAATGTAAACTATAATTATAGTTGTTTTATCTGATTTTTTGTTTTCGCATCCATTGAGTAGCTACCCATTTTTCTCCTTTGATAACAGGAGCTCCACCGTGTAAGGTTAACTCATTTAAATCTTCATTATTATAAAAATACTCAAAATATACAGCGCTTCCTTTTTTAGGGGATATAGACAGATTTAATTTTGGGAAATAGGTTTCTCCACCTTCTTCCACATCATTCAAATAAATAACGAGTGTGCTAATTCTATTGTTTTTAGCAGCTTTACTAGCAGAATTGAAAAAATCAAAATGTGCTTTATATTCTTGACCAGGTGTATATTTAAGAATTTGGATACCTTCAGCATGTTCAATAGGAATACACATTATAGCGGAAATTCTTTTTTCTAATTTTTCAAGAATATCGTTTTCGTTTCCTTGGAAAAACATACTACTACTTGTTCTAATATCATTCACTTCTCCTTCTCCAGAAGAACTAATCTTAGAGCGTTTTAAATTATCTTTAGAAAATTCAATTAATTCATTGCATTCTTGATCGCTTAAAACATTGTCTAAAACAACTATTAGGGGTTCATCAAATTTAGTAACAATATTTATTTTTCTGTCATCTACAATAATGTGATCTCCACTTTGATAAAAAATAGATTCTTCATTGATACTTGTTTTCATTTGTTTCACTCCTTATTAAATTTTTATTGAATTAATGGCCTTAACAAGCCCTTATTTCAGTCAGGGATTGTTGCCGCAATATATTTATTTCATAAAATCTTACCCTAGCTAAACAACGTCTCGTTTATAAAGTACCATAAAAAACAAATTATTCCTATCTTATTCAAAAACCACCATCTTCACGAAATTAATCAAATAAAAAAGATATATATATATTAGTTTGCGGAAACAATTATTCTGTTCGTTAACCCCTAAATAAGCGTTAAACCTTCTTAGAAGGAAATTGAATTTAACAAAAATGCGTATAACCCATTATAAGGAATTAGACGCATTTTTAACCGAAATTATTTAAGCGTTAATAAGAATTTAACGCAGACTTTGCAGACTTATAAAATAATAACTTCCGGTAAAGTTCTCTCTCCTCTTCTAAAATTAATTTTTAAAGTAATTAAAAGGCTATAATAAAAGGTAGAGGACTGATCCCCTACCAATACTAAAGTTCTTATTCTTTCACAGCATCTTTTAAGTTTTTTCCAGCTTTGAAAGTAGGTGCTTTACTTGCTGCAATTTCTATTTCTTCACCAGTTTGCGGGTTACGGCCCTTTCTAGCCGCACGTTCACTAACAGAGAAAGCACCAAATCCTAAGATTTCTACTTTTTCACCAATTTTCAATGTTGTTGTGATTGTTTCCATTAAGGAGTCAACTACTCTAGTTGAGTCTTTTTTCGATAGTTCAGAGATTTCAGCTACTGCATTAATAAGTTCTGTTTTGTTCATATATGTACCTCCTAAAAATCAGTCCTTATAGGACTGATTTTTAGTATTCCACAAACTTTTTTAATTCGCAATTATTAAGCTAATTGACTTGGATCGAGCCTAATTCCAAGGTAGGTCACATACAAAGTTATATTTACCATTCTTGAAGTCCCCTTATGGAACAAAATCCCCCGATTGTTGAAGATTATATATCAACTAAGACTAGTTGAATTGCCCCCTAATGCTATCATTTTGCACCTAATTATCAGGCTTGTTGTTGAGAGAGATTTTGAATAATTAAAAAACGCCTATCTAGCAAGATAGAGGTAAAGTATGACAAGCTTTAAAGAGTTTGATAACTCGCCTCACGTGGTTTTACTTTCACACTAATTTTTGTAATAAAATTTTTTTCCTCTTTTGCAGCAATCGAGTGCAGTAAATATTCCTCATAAATATCACCATCTAACGCCAACTGCTCCTGTTCCAAATAAACGAGTAGCGTATTATAAGTCTCAGTCTGTGAGATTTCATCATATCCTTGATGATAAATGGTTGCATAATGTCCAGCTGGTCTCATTTTTGCTGACGGGTAATCTAGTCTACAAAATAGGTAGCTTATAACTCCAAACTCCTTATTTAGAAAATCTTCTTTTGAATACATAATACCGTATGCGGCTGTACTTTTAACTCCTAGCCTTTTTAAAAATGGCGTAGTTTGCTCGTAAAGTTCCTCAATTGATAACGACCAATCTATTTTCTCGTCTCTATATACAACAGGTTCGGCTGGTAATTGCTTTATCAAAACTTTACCAAATGAAACCTCCTCCATCTCTTTTGTCAGAGTAACTGTTCGGTCAAGGAAAAATTGAATGTCCTGCAATTTTTGGATTTCTCTTGCTACTTTTTCGTGCTGTTCCAATGCTAGTTGTCGCAAATCCTGGATGTTAGGCGCATCAAAATACGTTTTGAGTTCTTTAATCGGTACCTCAACTGCACGAAGAGATTGAATGGCTAAAAATTGATCGAACTGATCAAATGTGTAGTAGCGATAGCCGTTATCAAAGGTGCCTGCTGGCTTAAATAAATCGATTTTATCGTAATACAGTAGCGTATCCTTATTTACTTCAAGTAATTTGGAAAATTCGCCCGTGGAAAATGTCTTTTCGAATGTATTTTTCATTTCTTTTCACTTCTTCCTTTACTCTGGAGTTACTCCATATCGTACACTATTCCTTGTGAATTTAATACGCAATTATACATGAGACAAGCAATCGTTAATGTGTTAAACGTACAAAGGTTGATGTGGAAGAGTGCCATGGGATATTGATCAATTAATTGAACACTACGGGTATGCAGCGGTTTTTATTGTACTTGCCCCGGTTATTTAGCCTGCCCATCCCCGAAATGGAACTACTTGTCGGCTATTTTAAGAAAATTTGGCTGTTACATTCTAGTATTTCTTTCCTAGCTGTTTTTAGTGGGTAACTTCTAGGCATGTTTATTAGTTATGAGATAGGAAAAAGAATCGGTCGTCCACTACTAATTTGGTATTTTAATCAGTCTAAGAGAAAGGGTTTTTAAAAATGACAAAACAAAATGAACAAATTACGTTAGCACCTGTACCACAGGAAGAGTTAGCAATATTTAAAACAGAATGTCAAGAGGCGTTTATGAAAGGGTTACAAGATAGTTTTCCAGAGGCGGAAGATCCGACAGAAATGGGTCCAGTCCCGTCTGATGAAGATTATGAGCAACTTAATGCCAAAGAATCGGTTGTACGTCAACTTGTACTAAATGGCGAAAGAATCGGTGGCGTCGTATTGCAAATTAATAACGACACCCAACGAAACGAAGTGGACTTTCTGTATACAAAAGCAAATGTACACGGCAAAGGTCTTGGCACTAAAGCGTGGGAAGCGATAGAAGCAGCGTTCCCAGAGACTGAGGTTTGGGAGCTGCATACACCGTATTTTGAAAAGCGTAATATTCATTTTTACGTCAACAAATGTGGCTTTAAAATTGTTGAATTTAATCATAAAGGCAACCCAGGACCGAATGTTGAAGGCGAAGAGCCGGAATCGGATGAAGAGTATGAGTTTTTCCGTTTTGAAAAGGTCATGGCGAAAGTGAGCAGTGAATCATAATGCAAGGGAAAATCTCACAGCTTTGGATTTTGATGTATCGCAGTCAAATGGCGAAGGGTCAATTAGTCCTTTTATTTTTTATAAGTATCGTAGAGGTGGCAGCTGGACTTGCTGTGCCACTACTGACAATGAAGCTTATTAATCAAATATCAGATAGTGGCTTTGCCATCACGTCGCTTTTACCAGTCATTGGCGTGTTAGTTGTACAAGCTATTTTGAGTGCCGTGACGTTTTATATGATGCGTCGGGTAGGTGAAAATACTGTTGCGAATTTACGAACAGAAGTGTGGGATCATATGCTGCATTTACGCTTGCCGTATTATGATGCACATGAATCAGGTGAAACGATGAGCCGTATCACACAGGATACAAATGTCGTAAAAGAATTTGTGACGGAGCAGCTCGTGTCGTTTGTCTCAGGCTTGTTTGCTATCTTAGGTGCTGTTGTTGTTTTACTGTGGATTGACTGGAAAATGACGTTACTACTACTCATTGCCGTACCACTGACGATTTTTGTGACCTATCCACTAGGGGATAAAATGTACGAGCTTTCAAAAGCGAATCAAGATGAGTTAGCTGGCTTTGGTGGACGACTCGGGCGCATTTTATCGAATATTCGTCTCGTAAAAGCATCACAAACTGAGCAACAAGAGTTAGCTGGTGGGAAAGCGCAAATTCAGCAGCTTTACCAGTTTGGCATGAAAGAAGCGAAAATTGTCGCGGTCCTAACACCACTAATGACACTGATGATGATGGTCGTTTTAATTACTATTTTTGGCTACGGCGGTTCACAAGTCGCAACTGGCGCTATTACGTCAGGTGAACTCGTGGCAATCATGATTTATTTAGTGCAAATTATTATGCCATTTACACAAATGGCGACATTCTTTACTGATTTACAAAAAACACTTGGCGCAACAGAACGTATTATTGATGCCTTAGATGAGAAGCGTGAAGTCCAAGACGGTGAAGCAGTACCTGCTACGTCACAGCCAATTCATTTTCAAAATGTGTCGTTTAAGTACAACGAAAAGTACGTGTTAAACGGTATGATGTTTACGTTAAAGCCAAATGAAACAACGGCCTTTGTCAGCCGAAGTGGTGGCGGGAAAACGACGATGTTCTCCCTTATTGAACGATTTTATGACGTGACATCAGGTGCGATACTGTATGGTAACGAAAACATCGAGCAATTTAACTTAACAGAGTGGCGTGGGCTTTTTGGCTATGTAAGTCAAAATGCACCGTTATTAAATGGAACAATTCGTGACAACGTCATGTACGGGACCAATGGAGCAAGCGAACAAGAGGTACTTGCCGCATTAAAAGCAGCCTATGCCTATGATTTTGTCATGCAGCTGGACAAACACCTCGATACAGAGGTTGGTGAAGGTGGTATTAAGCTTTCAGGTGGTCAAAAACAGCGTATTGCGATTGCTCGTGCGATTTTACGAAATCCGAGAATCTTATTACTTGATGAGGCGACATCGAACTTAGATAACGAATCAGAACGTGAAGTGCAGCTTGCCCTTCAAGCGTTAACGAAAAACCGGATGACGATCATCATCGCCCATCGATTATCCACGATTACAAGTGCAGACCAAATCCTTGTCTTTGAAGAAGGACGCCTGACAGGTCAAGGCACACATGCAGCATTACAAAAAACACATCCGTATTATCAACAGCTTTGGCGTAATGGCCATTTGACTGAAGATTAGACTAAAGGATGCAAAAAAGTTTCTAGTAAGCTACTTTCGTGTTCTCTTTAAAAGTAAAGACATTAAAATAACTAATGAAATGGAAGTGGGACAGAACAAAATCCTACTTCCTAAATCTTAATAATTTTCAGCCTCTAAATAACAACAACACGAACTATATTTGATTTAGTAGCTAAAATCCTCTTGTTTCAACCTCTTCTTTTATTTCTTAAATCACTATATTGTCCCAAAGCAAAGAAAGCGAATCATCTGTAGAAATAGATTCTATCTCATTTAAGTTGATTACAAAATTACTTCTTTTTGATAGCAACTGTTTAGGATTACTTTCTAATTCTTTTTCGAGTTCAAAAGTCTGTCTTTCTTTCTCTTCTCCTTCTTAAAAACTTTCTGCAAGATGATTAACAGTAAATCAAACGGGATGGATTGATCCTCAATTGCTTCCGTATTATCGTAGAATTGTCCTCCAACTTTAATAAATATCAATTTGTCATTTCGTATATACATTTGTAATACCTATCTGATTTTAAATGGGCAGTTTCTATTAAAAGTATTGAATTCATTATTATTATGACCTTAGATCAATAGTAAGTATGAAGGCTTTTTTATGAATAACATTCTTCTACAATATAAAATTAATATACCTACTTACGCAACTAACCTGCCCCTCTAGCACCATAAAGAAAAGACCGTCAATATGACAGCCTTGATCTTCAACTATTGCCCCCGTTTCTTTAAGTACATTACTTCACAAAGTTATCCTTTTTCCAGTTCATTTATTATAGGAATGCTACCACTCGAGTAAAATTAATACTCTTAATAAGAAAAATAACCACTTTTAAAACCCAGTTATTTTTCATTAAAGTCTCTAAAAAAGTTTGCCTATTAAACCTCCTCTTTGTCATAGACATTTAATATCGAATCTAACAAACCAGGAAAGCGTGAATTCAAGTCTTCTGTTCGAAGTGACAACAAACGTTTAGTACCTTCAAAACGAGTAAAAGTAATTCCAGCTTCACGCAATGTACGAATATGTTGAGACCTTGTTGAATTAGCAATCGGAACATCAAAATTCTTACAGGCTTGTTCACCACTGCTATGCATTTGCGCCACCATTTTCAGTCGAATTGGATCACTTAGCGCATGTAGCACTGCTGGTAACATGAAGTCTTTGCGATCAGGATGATGTAGTGATTTCATTATTTCCCCTCCAGATATATTCACATGGCAGTTATTATTAAGGACTTTTAGTCTAAATACAAATTGTATTTTACAATACCTCGTGCTATACTTCAATTGTTCGCTTGTTTACGAACAATAAAACATTATACATAATACGAAAAATAAAGGAGAGATGGTATGAGTTTAGTCAAAAACCAACCAGCGGTTAATTCAGAGCAGCCACTTTTAGCACGGGAAGGATTAACAATTATTGTGATTTGTATAGCTATTGTATTGGCACTTATGAATACTTCCATGTTTAATTTAGCTTTACCTGATGTGATATTAGATTTTGGAATATCCTCGTCCACAGCTTCATGGATTGTGTCCGGATATTCTATTATGTTTGCTATTTCTTCGATAACGTTTAGTCGGTTATCCGATTTTGTACCACTTAGAAGGCTCTTGATTATTGGAGTATTAGCTTTAGGAATCGCAAGTATAATTGGATTTTTTAGTAATAGCTTCCTTGCATTACTATTATGTAGGATTGTGCAAGCAGCAGGTGCAGGCAGTATTATTTCACTTTCTATGGTGCTTTATACACGCTATATCCCTATTGAACGACGTGGTGCAGCTATGGCAATTAACATGTCTGCTGTTTCACTTGGACTAGGTACGGGTCCTGTTGTTGGAGGACTAATTGTTGACAATTTGGGTTGGCATTGGCTATTTATCCTTACTTCATTTGTTCTGTTACTACTTCCATTAATGGCTTTTGTACTACCTAAAGAATTACCACGCAAAGGAACATTTGATTTTATTGGAGGCGTATTACTTGCTTTAGGTACTACCTTTTTGCTTTTATTCACAACGAACCAGTATTGGATTATTCTTATTGCTGGACTAATTGCGTTAGTTCTCTTTGTGATCCGTATTCGTAAAACGCAAGAGCCGTTTGTTCTTCCGTCTTTGTTTTTAAACCGGCCTTATTTGATTCTCGTTTTGCTAGGTATTACAGGTTATATATGTAATTTCGCTACTTTATTTTTGTTGCCGCAAATATTGACTCAAAATTTTAACTTTTCAGCAGGGCATGCAGGATTAATTATTTTTCCCGGTTCCTTACTCGCTATTATTTCTTCACGCAAGGTCGGCCGAGTAATTGACCGCTTTGGAAATGAATATTTTTTAAAGTACGGCCCTATTGTATTGCTTTTTTCTATTATCCTCTTCGCCATTTTAATTGGTCATTCTTGGATAGGGGCAATGATTACCTATATGATTCTTAGTTTGGCATTTACAGCACTTTCTAGCTGTTTATCTAATGAAATTTCTCGTGTACTTGATAGGAAGTTTATCGGTTCAGGGATGGGTTTATTTCAACTGCTTCAGTTTTTTAGTGGTGCATTCGGAGTTGCTATAGTAGCAATTGCTTTAGAAAAACAGCATCAATTATCCTTAGCAATAGCATATTCTAATATTTATTGGGGCTTATCTGTGCTTGCTATAGTGGGTGTTTTGAGTACATTTTTGTATAGTAAATATACAAAAATTACACAAGTAAGCTAAATTTCAACAAAAAATAACTACTCATTTTCGAGTAGTTATTTTTATGAAGTAACTTTTTTTCTATAGAGACATTTTTAACAGTAACCCTATTTAGACTATCCTGCCCCGTTAGTACCAGAGCAATAAAAAAGCATTGATTCTTACAGAATTAACGCCTCCATAGTGCTTTGTGTGTTTATTTATTATTTTTCCATTCACTCTTATGAAGAGTGTAATGATAATATTTTTGATTTTCAATTTCAATATCCCCGACAAATTCAAACCCACTTTTTTGAATAACTCTATTCGAACTTAAATTTTGTATTAGAACAATGGTATTTAAAAGTTCGACATTTGTTTTCTCAAATAAAAAGTTAATCAATCCTTTTACTGCTTCTGTTGTATATCCTCTATTTCTATAATGCTTTGAAATAGCATAAGCAATCTCTCTATTAGGTGCAGGTAATTCTTCTTTAATTCCAGTATTACAAAAACCTATAAACTCACCAGTTTCCTTTAATATAATCCCTAATTTCAGATAGTTTTGTTCTTCAATATTAGGCACTGCTGATAAAAACTTTTTGTTTGAAGGTATTTCATAATTTGTTACCCAGTCTAAGCGTTGTTCTCTTGTTGATTTCCAATCAGGTAAATATTCATAAACTTCAGGTTGAGAAGTAATTTCATAAATTGCATCTGCATCTTCTATCCTAAATTCTCGAAGAAAAATTTCTCCGCAGTCTATTGTGAATAAATGGTTCAAGTTTTCATCCCCTAGTTTCCTTATTTCTATATTAATTCTTCACAATAATTGGAAATTCCTTCTTCAACTAAACTGCCATGTTTCTTCCATAAGCAATTCTTTTTTCATTTATTACAGGAATGCTCCCCATTTTTAGCTTAATAAGAAAAAATCCGGCTAATTGCTAGCCGGGTCTTTAGCTCTTGCTGCCTTTGATTAAATAACAATAACTATTGTGCATTTTCTGCAAAAATGTCTATGTTTAATGTCTCTAGAACTTCAATAGCTTCTTTTACTGGTA
>Ga0268252_1001952_pt1 | contig 10884 bp, 13 predicted proteins | sample AgamicMgSfrz_FD_200244 | JGI IMG/M metagenome (GOLD analysis project Ga0268252, IMG submission 200244) | Agave microbial communities from Guanajuato, Mexico - Mg.Sf.rz (v2) (version 3) | ecosystem: Host-associated > Plants > Phyllosphere > Phylloplane/Leaf | place: Guanajuato, Mexico | collected... | reverse complement strand
GACATTTAAATGCCAAAGAAAAAGAACTACTTGTATGGATAGTTAAAGCAGAAAGTAATAAGTATGTTCAATAATCTACATTTATCCTCTTCACCTTTTTAGAAATTTTCTTATATGTACCGTAGAACTGCCTATACACGATAGGTGACGCATAGAAAAAATCCTACACACTGAGGTGTAGAATTTTTAAATAGTCCCGAATATTAGATTAGAAACAGAGGGTATTCGGTATTGCAAATGAAATGAAAGTTTAGCTTTCCATATTATTCTATCAAAAGTATCTTTACTATTGAATATGGCAACCTTCTCAATTTGCTACCTGTATCTGGAATAACAAAAGGTAATAAGTTACAATTTTTCCTATTGTTGATTAAGTATTAATCTACAAATGCTTGTTTATCCTCTATTTCACCAGGCTTTGAATATGTAACGTACGTGCCTGCCTGCCATCATGTCATGAAGACTTCTTTTATTCTTACGGAAAACTACCATGAACATACTCACAATTAGCGCAATACCTAATGTAAGACCATAAACAATGCCGGCTACAAGAACTCTTAGTAGCATTGCTCCGATTCCAAGTTTTTTCCATTGACTTTGACAATTCTAACTCCAACAATTCGTTTTCCTATAGTATATCCATACCATAATATAGGTACAGCAACCGCATAGATGAAACCTATGAGTGATGTGATGGGATCGTCACCATCAAAGTCTCCTGTAATAAGAAAGCCAATAAGCCCCAAAGGAATACTTACAATAATGCCATCTAACAGATTGCCTAATAGGCGTATCCAAAATCCTGCTGGTTTTGTTACTTGATCCACTTTATATTTCTTCCCTTCTTGTAAATTCACACTTTATCTATCTAAATAGCTCCTCAGATGATGATAACATGATTGAAGAGGAAGGTAAAAAATATAAAATATTTTAAATTTATCCACTAATAATAAAATATATGTCTCTAGTATTGATATTACTAAAGACATATTCATAGAAAAGAGATAAAAGATTAATTAGGTTTTTTTAGTTGTAAATTTTCCTTATTAAAGATAATAACGGCATTATAAGCTTCATATAAGGCATACACAGGGTAACAAAAAGCCATAAATACAATCATAGTTGGTACCTTTTCAACAACAGGAAAATGGCCGGCTAAGAAACTTTCAACCGTAATTCCTAGATAAACCAATAAAGGAATAATAATAACAGCTAATAACAATAACCACGGGGCCATCTTGGTTTCCTTCAGTTTTTCTCGACAATGCGGGCATTTCATTGTAAAAGGACTTGAAAAATCTTCGAAATGCTCAATTGTAATAGGTTTTTGACACCCGGGACAAGGTGTTGATTTTTTATATAATCTTCTCCTTTTTGAAATGTAAAAGAGTAGAAATAATAGGGTTATTCAATATATAACATTGCTCTTTTTAAAAAAGCTTTAAATAAGTTTAGAGCTCTCTACTTTGATAGGCTCTACACGTTTCACATAGGTAGCAGCCATCAAATCGTGTAAACTTTCGCTTATCCTGGCGGAAAACCACCATAAAAAAGCTAATGATAGCAACTATTCCTATTGTAAGACCATACATAAAAACTGCGATAAAGACACGTAAAACCGTAGCTCCAAAGCCTACATCTCGTCAAAATTATAGTTAAATCGCTTGTACACCTTGTTTTTATGTTGGTGATTCGTTTTCATAATGTTGATGATGACATGTTGATCATTTTTCCAATGTACATCAACGTCATGAATCATAGCAGGGTGAATTCCTTGAAGCTCCTTATATTGGTTAAGATTGCTTCCAGGTTGTCCGTAGTACATTCTAAGAGAATCAGCCTTTTGTTTTTGCTCATAATCAAAGTAATCAGTGGTTTGTTTATACATCTTTTTTACTTCAACAATGTTTTGTTGATTAGGAGATGTGCTTGTTGTAAGTGAGACGCTACGTATCATGTTTGGTTGTTGTTGGCTTTTATCCAAGAAGTGGTTCATCACAAATACAAGAAAAATCACTCCAAAGGATAACATGATCCAAAGCCACTTTTTCATGTCGACACTTCCTCTTTTATGATTAAAAATCAAAATGAGTAAATGAACTCATTACGAAATAGCATTTTCTGCTATTTCGTATCCTTAGATAATAACATACTCAAAAACTCTTGAAAGGTCTCAGCAATCTTTGATGTAGATGGATTACACTCATATGATTCTTCGTAATCTAGAAAATCGACAGATGGATTATTTTTATCATAGTGAAAGTTCAAACATAAATAATCTCCCCATGCTAGTTTCGCAATTGGAATTAACTCAGATCCAATGAGATCTTCATCATAACATCCCTTCCTTGTTCTCCTAAGGAAATTTCGCAGCACCCAATATCATACACACCACACCATAAGAGTGCTCACTAAAGTTTTTAATAATGCCTAAAAAACGTTCAATTTGACACCTGTTATTGATGATTGTTAGTGGTGTAGAATCTATTACTGTACATCCGTTATAGTGTTTCAAGAATTCTTTGTACGCACTAGGAAATTGGATGCGAAAAGAAGCTTCTATTTCTGCAATGTCTTGCTCTCCTGGTAATGGATAAATGATGCTTTCCTTCACAAATCTCATTGTTATCGGTCTCCTTGCAATAGGTCATCTTCAAGGAAATACATTATGACTTTTGGTATTCATACATAACTGGAACTTTATCCATTTTAACGGTTTTAGCTACAACATAACGACGGTAACCGTCTTTTAAGATATTCGATCCTTTTTCAATCGTCAATGGCTCATCTAAGCGTCCTGTACGTTTCACAAAATCAATGACCTTTTGAGTTTTTTCAGGATTTGGACGTGTCTTTAAGAATTCTTCAGGTACGATAATATCATCAAAGTTCAACAAATCCTGTGTCCCTTTAGGTTGGTTCGGTAGTGTATTCTTTTTAGGCTCAACCTTTTTCTCTTTTGTAGGCTCTTGCTTTACTTGTGACTTAACAGCTTTTGTTTCTTTCTTTTCTTCTTTTGGTGCAGGTTGAAAAGTAGCTACGGGTTTTTCTTCCTGTTTGGTAGCAGCAACTTCTTGTTGCGCTGCAGAAGCCTCTTGTTTGGCCTCTTTTTTATCATTTGGTTCATTGCCTTCTTTGTCTTTCTTATTCGGGAGAACGGTAATCTGGAAACAGATTACACCTACTTCACCAGGGCATTCATCAATCGGAATGTCTAACGTTGGTTCTCCTTGAATTAAGATTTTTTCCTGCATAATACTTTTTTTCGTGAGACCTGTTTTGTTAAAAGCCTTCTTTGCAACAAATACCGTATACGAAATAAACGTACTCTTCTTCAATCCTTTAGGCGCAGATGGGGACCCTTTTTCACGCATATCAAAGGCAACATAGCGATCGTATTCTCGTAGTGGTCCTGTGGCTGATCCGGTTAACGTAATTTTATGTGGCATAATGTTCTCCTCCTGCGTAGATATAGATTTATTTATTATTCAGAACAGTGTTCTAAATAAACATATCCCAATAATAATTCAGCTTATAAGAGATTTCTTTACTCTTTACATTTTCTCCTATCATACATATAAACAGAGACTATGCGCATACTTTGAGTATGGACTTGTAGCTCAATGGCAGAGCAGCCAGTCGTATTACACTATACAACTATGGCATCTTGCGGGTTCAAATCCTGCCAAGTCCTCTCTTAAAACATTGAATACGTTCAAAATAGTGAAAGTCCTTGCTATGCCTTAACTATTTTAAAAAATTAAGAAGCTGGTTCCTTTAATTTAGCATGTTGATGCAATAATTCTTGCTCCTCAGGTGTTAATGCTTGTCCTAAATCTTGTTTCAGTTCTGCCATTTCTAATGAACTGTACGTAGAGCAGTATTCTTGCAGCAAGCATTCCTCTTCTGGTGTAAGTTCTTGCCCTAAGTCTTGCTTTAACTGAATCATTTCAAGCTGTTGTTCTAAAGATATTTCTACTTTCTTTGTACCCTTCTCTTGATCCTGCTTAGCCTTTAACCAATCAGGAACAATTTCTTCACGGATAATATGTTTTGGTATAAACAATTTTGTTGATGACTCGTCTTTAAGTATAACTTCCTTATGAGTTGGATATACTGATGAATAATCCTGGTTTTTAGGATCAACCAACTGATAGAATTGGTTTTTCGCAATTTTATAGAGTAATTGGCACATATTATCTAAGGACAAAGACTTTCCTTTGTGATTAGCTTCATGTACATATTTGTCTAATCCAATAATAGATGTATATGCAATCTCATGTACTTGCCCTTTGGTAATATCAATCTTTGTATCTCGTTTGACCGTTTTTGCAGCATTTTGAATGCGAGCATAAAAGTCTTTTAGTTGATGACCATACTTACCTGCATAGACTTGATTGACTTTCTTAGGAACACCTTTGATATAGGTAAATGACTGTGAAGCAGACATTAAATGATTATTTATATGATTTACAGGTAAATCAAGGTTAATAAAGGCACCAGGTGATTTATCGGCCTTTAGACTTGGTGCATCAACGTTTTCAGCACTTTCTGGATACATCACAGGAAGCGTCACAGGAGTTGTCATTTCTTCTTGTTGGACCGTTTGTATACCTGTTGTATCATGGGCAAAAAAGATTTCGTCGCAAATGTGATTAAAGTTCTTATGGCTTTTAAGAATAAATACATAGCTATCAGGATGAGTACCTGTTGCATCCTCTTTAATGTAACGTGCTACAAGTATAAAAGGTGTCGCTTTTAACGAACGTACAAAACGAGAAACCGTACTTTTAGAAACTTTAAATTTCTTCATGAGTGTTTCAGAACGAATGGCTTGGATGCCTGTAGCCACTAGGTTATAGATGACATGATCGAGCATTTCCATTCTTTTTTTAGGAAATTCTTTATGTATAGCTGATTGGTTCTGTTTATAATGAGTACGGATAATTTCTAAAAACTCTTCTTTCTTTTTCCGAAGTGTAGATTTGTTCTTCCATAACCACTTAAACCGTCCGTTGAAGGTGTCTACATCTTTTAAATAGCAGGTCAATATTTTTGTCATTTGTTCATTATCTCCTTTAAGGAACAAAAAAAGACACTGTTTCCCTGGAAAAAGGAAAACAATGTCGTGATTTTGATGAACTAAGCCCTTGAAATAGATAGCTATTTCATATAAAATAAAACCATAAGTTTTATTTTATAGAAAAACTAACTCTATTAACAAGAGACTTCGACAAGTGTTTTCCCTACTGTAACTAGGGGGAACGGTTTAAGAGTGCTACCAACACGTCTTAAACAGTTGAAGTCTTTTTTCTATTCCGGTCATTTTTGTTAGTTTTATTATAGCGTTAATTAATCTCATAATTCAATAAGAATTAGTAATATATCTCAAAAGATTTAGTTTTACATCTTTTATGAGGTGAAAATCCTGTCTATATTTAAATGAATTTATTGTTGAAGGTATTAAGAGAACTCTCTCTGACAACTGCTACAAAAATAATAAAACAGCTTTTAATTACTGAACAGTAATTAAAAGCTGTTTTATTATTTTGTGAACATTCTTTTCCATATGCTTTTTCCTTGTTCTTTTTGAATTTCGGTCATAGCTGAATGGATAGAATCTAATTTTTTAAGTAATTGATCATTCACTTCTTTTAAACGCTGATTGTCTTGTTCAAGTTTATTCATCTGTTCTTTTATCTCTATAACATCTTTTTTTTCTGCCAAATTTTCAGATGGAAGCGTTAGTTGTTCTTTCTTTTCCATTTTTTTATCCATTTCTTCTATTTTTTTAGCAAGTAATAAAAATGCTTCTTTAAAGGAGTTTTCGTTTGTATCTTCTTCCTCTAAATCCTTGTTAATAATTTTTGTTTGTTCTTCGCTCATTAAATTTGCTTTAATTAATTCTTCACGAATCATTTCATTTGGTGCATGTTTTCCGAATTTCTCTTTTAGTTCAATAATCTTCTCAATTTTTTTATCTTCATCAGTAAATATGTATCTTATTCTTCCAATTCTTTTATGTCGTACTAACCCGACTTCGCACCAGTCCCGTAATTGATGATTTTCTATATTAAATTTTCTAGCAACTTCTGAAATAACCATTGTTTCTTCGTTCATAATTGTACCTCCTTCACAAACGAATTGATCTAACTGAGTTAGTATCTTCTTAATATGAAATATTTTTAATAACTCAATTAAGTCTAACTTAATTGGTCCTGACTAATTAATTACTACTTATTTTGAAGCTTGTCTTTATTATTCTAGCAGATTTCACACTTAACTGAATTAGATTTATTATATTTTACGTTATGTAGTTCAATTAAATTTGAACTGAGTCCTTTAAAAAACTATAAATTCATTTATAGTTTTTTAAAATATTACAATAAATTTAACTAAAATGCAATTAAGTTCAACTAAATGCAACTTAATTGCATTTTAGTTAAAGTGCTCTCTATGGCTTCTTTAATTTAGTCTAACTCATTTTATTTTAAGTTCAACTAAATCAGAGTTGTGTGCAACGAGATAATTTTAAGTTAATCTTAAGTTGAACCATCGAGTTTAAATCAATAAATTAGAAACAAAAAAAGTTATGTGTTAATTTATTTTTCTCATTTGATCCTCAATAGATTGAGGAATTTAATAGCTTAGACTACTGTCGATTCTGTTTAGGTAATACACTTCTTCTTTAATGTGGTGTGAAACATATCTATGGAGGCATCATCATAAAAGCAGTCTTTTTGGCCGAAAAGATGCTTTATCTCGTATTTGTGAACATGCTGAGTAAACTCATCGCTTACTTATTGTGAACCGAAATCGTTACGAATAGGTAAGCCCTTTCAGGGCTTTTGAGCAGTGTAAGCTTTTTGAAGTGCTTCAATGATCAACTCTGATGTGATTAAACGAGAAAAAAATAGCACACAATTTCTTTAGTGTGAATTTAATGAAGATACTAAACAGCACCAACCGCCTCATATCATAGGGACATACTTAATTTCAGGTACCCATTGTTTAGAGAGATTTGATAAATTTTTGAAACTCTAGAATGTGTTTTACTTTTTCGTGAATATCACCATAGCCTTTTTTTGAATATGTAGCTCTTGTTTTAGCCAGAGCTTTTCTGAAGAATCTTAGCTAATTCTCTAGGTATTAGAGAGCCTTCCTCTGCATTAAAAGATGTTAATACATTCACGCAATTATAAATTGTTATTTCTAATCACCATATTCGCTGCTTGATTCTTTAACCAAGTTTCCAGCATGATATAAATACATAATCGTTTTCTTAAAGTCATCATTTTATTTTCTTCCACTTATGTTCATTTCCTACACCTTCTCTCAAAAATTATTAAAGGGACTTAATTAAATCGTATCCATGAAACTATAATAAATCTAGTATAGGGCTTTATCCGCCCTATACTCAGGAAATGATCTTTTCTTAAGGAGAGATTCCCCTGATTTTGTCCAATAGTGATAACTAATCCAGACTCAATTGAGTCTGGATTAGTTATCTTATTTGAATGAACATTACTTTAGTAGAATAAGCTTTTATTGGTACATTTAGTCTGTATATACCTAATTGGAATTAGTTTAAATCAATTAATTACTAATTGAATGTGAAAAATATAGACTCAATGGCTTTTAATCAGACAAGTTAATATGCTGTATTTCAATTAAATTAAACTTCTTTTTTATTGAGTTAATTTTAATTTATTTTAGTCTAAATTAGTGATGATTAACTTGGCTTTTAAAAGAATTAGAGTTAGATTCTTGCAGCAGAAAAAAGAAAATCTAATTGTTTAATTATATATTAGGATGATCATAAAATTTTAAAAAGTTATTTAGTGAATTAATGAAATGTTTTCAATTTGAAAAGTACATGCCTTTAATTTGTATCAAAAGAATAGAGAAACAGAAACAGGGATATAAAAGATTCACTTTGAGAGTCAAAGCATTCAGCTTCATGAATATAAACAGAAAACTTTACGTGAAAAGATGAAAAAAATGAATGAAAAGCAATAAGATTTAGCCATGAAGTGAAAAAACACATGTTAACAGTAGGTCAACATGTGTTTTTTTGAGGTTCACAGCAGGTTCACATCACTGTTTTTTTATCTTAACAGTAGGTTCACAAAGGAGAGTTTAGGTCAACAGTAGGTTCACACTTTAGAGGTTTTCGCGATATCACGGTTTTGCTAGGCTCTGCCTAGCCTATCACCCCGTGTGATAGCAAAAACCCCTTATGCTCTTCTCTCTTTTTTAGTTGAGAACCACAAATTACAGGAAAGGAACGAATGTAGTGGATATAATCACACGAAATGTAAGTGCAACTGCAATAAAAAAGATTGATGAAAAGGCAAAAGAAAAAAAGATTTCTCGTCAGGAATTTTTAAAAGGTCAGCTTGAAACGCTGGCCTTTTTTCATGAACAAACGAACAGGGAATTACAACTTGAAAACATGCTAGAGAAAGTTCTTCAAATGATGGGTCATTGCTCAACAACGATGGAAAATATGAATGACATCATGCATGAATTGATGGGAGGAGATGAACCGTTATGATGAAGGAGCGTATGAAAGTATCGTTACCACCTGAAGTGAAAAAGTATATCCAATCTTATATGAAAGAACATCACTTGTCATTTACAGGTGATGCGATTTCTTGTATCTGTCAGGAGCATGAGGAAGCGCAAAAGAGAAAGGATGATTCGATAAAAAAGATCGTAAAGGATGTTACTCAACATATAGAGGATCTTTTTCAGAGGGAACGACTTCATATTAAAAAAGAGTTGCTATATATGGAGCAAAATATTGAACGATCTACAAGGAACAGTTTAAAAGAAGTTGAGGATTATAGCATAGCAAAACGGGGTGAGCTTTTCGCTTCTTTTTGGAGGGATATGAAAAATGAATCAGTCCTCTGTTACACCAGGAGTCGTGGTTAAAACGAAATTTGTTACGTCTGATAAGAAAGCCTTTCAAGAGTATGTGGAGTATGTTGATCGTGACGATGCAAAGAAAGATCAAGAAGCACATGAAAAACTATTTTCTCTTTATCAAGACTATATGAATAACCCTGATAAGACGTCCTCTTTATTTACAGAGCACTCGAATCAGTTAAATGAATATGAGAAAAAAGAATTGAAAGGTTTATTTGAAACAGCACAAAAAAATAACAGTATCATGTGGCAAGATGTTATTACATTTCATAACCCTTGGCTTCAAGAAAATGGTTTATATGATGCTCATACTCATACAGTGGATGAGAAAAAATTAATGGAGATTAACCGTCAGTCCATGAAGGAAATGCTTAAAATGGAAAGGCTAGATCAGTCAGCTATTTGGTCAGCTGCTATACACTACAACACAGACAACATTCATATTCATGTTGCGACAGTAGAACCAAATCCTACACGTGATCGGGGCAAAAGAAAACCCAAAACGTTAGATGCCATGAAATCAAAAGTGGTGAGTCAGATTCTTGAACGTGGGCAGGAACAAAAAGAAATAAATGATTTAATCCGCAAAAACATGGTAGGAAGCAAGAAATAGGATTCCTCTTTTAAATGGAGAAATCGAGAGCTTAAACCACTCTTTTTGCACATCTATAATCATCTTCCGGAAGATAAGAGACAATGGCAATACAGTTATAACACGTTGCAACCTTTAAGATCCTCTATTGATACATTAAGTGCAAAATATATTCAAAAGTATCATGCAAAAGAGTTTGAACAGTTCAATAAGAAATTGGATCAAGAGGTAGAGGTGTTAAGGAAGGCATACGGTGAAGGAACGTTTGAAAAGAAACGATATGAACATTATAAGCAAAACAAAACAGATGAATTATATAAGCGAATGGGCAATGCTTTTTTAAGTGAAATGCGTGAGTATGATCGAAAACAAACACATATTAAAAAAGTATTAGCTTCTTCTTCTGGGGCAAAGCAAAAGTCCAATTCAGCTAACCACCTACCTGTACACGTTTCTCTAAAGAAAATGGAACGTGCTTTTAAATCAGAATATGAAAGCTGGAAAAATCAACAACATTATGAGCGTTTGCAAAAAGATATTGAACAAAATCGTGAAGTCGAAAGGGGTTATTAAAAATGGAGAAATACAGACATAAGGTGACAGTGGATGAAGAAACAGAGGCATACATTCAAGAGTATATGAAGGAACATAAACTTCGTTTTGCTTCAGAAGCGATTATTGATATTTGTGAGAAATATAGAAAGATTCAAGAGCAAGAATGGTCATTGAAATATATTTCTGAAGTCGTCGGCAATAGCCTACATGATGTCATAAAAGAAGAACTAAAAAAGATTCGTCTTGGCGCAAACAGTGCGGATAAAAACACACAAATTTTAATTGAGTATATGAATGGATTATTTGCTCATCATGGTTTTAAAGGACTTATGACGACAAGTATGAGGGAAATGGATAGTACACGAATTGCGAGAGAAGTTGTCGAAAATCGTATTGCTCATAAACGTCAAAAGAAGGTTGATGCAGAAGAGTCAAGAGGGAAACAACCATCTCATTGATGGATGTATATAAAGATAGATTTAAAAATTTAGAGGAAGAATGGAATATGTTTTTTAACAAAGATTTAGTGTTAGCTTCGATTAAAGCTGTAGGGGAGGATCATGCTATTGTACAGTATCAAGACAAAGAAGTAGAGGTGAATTTAAGTCCAGAAGAAGCGAAGGAGTTTCATCAATATGTGGTGCATCAAGAGAATATGTTGGTGCCCATGAATATCAAAACACAGAAGCTTTTTGTGGATTTAGAAGAACCTTGGTATGAACAAGAACTAGAGGAACTAAAGATGATCCCTTATCAAAAAAATAAGGATTTGGAGTAAGGGTTCAATATCTACAAAAGATACA
>Ga0268252_1001949_pt1 | contig 10894 bp, 8 predicted proteins | sample AgamicMgSfrz_FD_200244 | JGI IMG/M metagenome (GOLD analysis project Ga0268252, IMG submission 200244) | Agave microbial communities from Guanajuato, Mexico - Mg.Sf.rz (v2) (version 3) | ecosystem: Host-associated > Plants > Phyllosphere > Phylloplane/Leaf | place: Guanajuato, Mexico | collected... | reverse complement strand
AGAACCGACGTAATGCTTTTCCATAATTATTCCTTTAACTGTTTTTCAGAATAAAAAGGGCATGCGCCATGTGATGTCTTTATTTACATGGCGGCTAAGCTCAATTGATTTCGAGATTTATAGTAGGCGCTTAAATAATGAATATTGTGACATCGCTCACGTGAAAATGGCTATTAAGGAGTTTGTTTTCATTTGCATGATTCGTATCAGATAATGATTAATTTGATTATATTTGCGGGTGAATAGCTAAGCAGGATCCGTTGGCATTATTTGGAGTTGTTATTATTTTGTAGAATTTAATGTTTTGACATATTTAGTTATGGTATTGATTTTAATGATAATTAAACGGCGCGCAGAATGACTATGCACTATTATACATTAACTATTTTTGACTTAAGAAAAATCAATAAATAATTATGGGATTTAATAGCAAATTACCAAAATGATAAAGTGTGAAGTCACAGAGAGTTTTGCTATGAAGCGTATACGATCAGTAAGTTAGCATCACGGCCTGAAAGCGGAGGGCTGAGGTTATGCATAAAGACTGCATAAATGCCTGTGAGCGATTAACAGTGGAGTAACACATTTCCCGATAAACATGCGCTCGCGCAAAACTCATCGAAAAAGCGGTGGTAGGACAGTCTGAATTCTCGTATAAAAGATTAAAATGAAACGCTGTTTTATATTGAGGGTTTATTTATGATCGCTGGCAACATCCATCATTTGCAGTCCTGGCTGCCTGAAGAACTGCGTCAGGCTATCGAGTACGTCAAGGCGCACGTTACCGATGCTACCCCCTGCGGCAAACACGACATCGACGGCAACAGCCTGTTTTATCTGGTGTCTGAAGATATGACCCAGCCGTTTGCCGAGCGCCGCGCTGAGTATCACGCCCGCTATCTGGATATTCAGATAATCATGAAAGGCCAGGAGGGGATGACCTTCAGTACCCTGCCGCACGGTACGCCGGACACCGACTGGCTGGCGGATAAAGACATCGCGTTTTTGCCCGAGGGCGGGCAGGAGAAAACGGTGGTGTTAAGTGAAGGTGATTTTGTGGTGTTCTATCCGGGTGAAGTGCACAAGCCGCTGTGCGCGGCGGGCGCGCCTGCGAAGGTGCGTAAAGTGGTGGTGAAAATGCTGGTGGGGTAAGCCCTGTTAGCGTTAAAGAAGGGTAAAACGTTCCCTCTCCCGGTGGGAGAGGGTGAAAGCATCAGGCCGCAGCCCGTCATTATGTGATCCAGCTTATATTTTCCGCACTCCCTCATCGCCTCCCATTTACCTGCGCTTTTTCTGCGTCATAGTATGATCGTTAAATTAATGAACGCTGTTCTATAATGTAGAACAAAATAATTCAGCAAGGAGATCTCATGCCGCAGACCGCGTTGTTCACGGGAATCATTCCCCCTGTCTCCACCATCTTTACCGCCGATGGACAGCTTGATAAACACGGCACCGCCGCGTTGATCGACGACCTGATCGCAGCAGGCGTCGATGGCCTGTTCTTTTTGGGCAGCGGCGGCGAGTTCTCCCAGCTAAACGCCGAAGAGCGTAAAACCATTGCCCGGTTTGCTATCGATCATGTCGATCGCCGGGTGCCGGTGCTGATTGGCACCGGTGGCACCAACGCCCGGGAAACCCTTGAACTGAGCCAGCATGCGCAGCAGGCCGGCGCCGACGGGATCGTGGTGATCAACCCATACTACTGGAAAGTGTCAGAAGCGAATCTGATCCGCTATTTCGAACAGGTGGCAGACAGCGTCACGCTGCCGGTAATGCTGTATAACTTCCCGGCGCTGACCGGGCAGGATCTGACTCCGGCGCTGGTCAAAACCCTGGCCGACTCGCGGAGCAATATTGTCGGCATCAAAGACACGATCGATTCCGTCGCCCATCTGCGCAGCATGATCCACACCGTCAAATCTGCCCATCCACACTTCACGGTGCTGTGCGGCTATGACGATCATCTGTTTAATACGCTGCTGCTGGGGGGCGATGGCGCGATCTCGGCCAGCGGTAACTTTGCTCCGCAGGTATCGGTGAATCTGCTGAAGGCCTGGCGTGACCAGGAGGTGGCGAAGGCGGCCGAATACCACCAGATCCTGCTGCAAATACCGCAGATGTATCAGCTTGATACGCCGTTTGTGAACGTCATTAAAGAGGCGATTGTGCTGTGCGGCCGCCCGATCTCCACGTACGTGCTGCCGCCCGCGTCGCCACTGGATGAGCCGCGTAAGGCGCAGCTGAAAACCCTGTTGCAACAGCTCAAGCTCTGCTGAGCCGGAAGACGACGATGACCATTGAGAAAATTTTTACCCCACAGGACGATGCGTTTTATGCCGTCATCACCCATGCGGCCGGGCCGCAGGGGGCGCTGCCGCTGACGCCGCAAATGCTGATGGAATCCCCCAGCGGTAACCTGTTTGGCATGACGCAAAACGCCGGTATGGGCTGGGATGCCAACAAGCTGACCGGCAAAGAGGTGCTGATTATCGGTACGCAGGGCGGCATTCGCGCCGGGGACGGGCGACCTGTTGCGCTGGGCTACCACACCGGGCACTGGGAGATTGGCATGCAGATGCAGGCGGCGGCGAAGGAGATCACCCGTAATGGTGGGATCCCGTTTGCGGCCTTCGTCAGCGATCCGTGCGACGGACGTTCTCAGGGTACCCACGGCATGTTCGACTCCCTGCCGTACCGTAATGACGCGGCGATCGTGTTTCGTCGTCTGATCCGCTCCCTGCCGACGCGGCGCGCGGTGATCGGCGTGGCAACCTGCGATAAAGGGCTGCCCGCGACCATGATTGCGCTGGCTTCCATGCATGATCTGCCAACCATTCTGGTGCCGGGTGGGGCGACGCTGCCGCCGACCGTGGGGGAAGATGCCGGAAAAGTGCAGACCATTGGTGCGCGTTTCGCTAACCATGAGCTGTCGCTGCAGGAGGCTGCCGAGCTGGGATGCCGCGCCTGCGCATCACCCGGCGGCGGCTGTCAGTTTCTCGGCACCGCGGGAACGTCACAGGTGGTGGCCGAAGCGCTGGGTCTGGCGCTGCCGCACTCCGCGCTCGCCCCGTCCGGGCAGGCCGTGTGGCTGGAGATTGCCCGTCAGTCTGCGCGGGCGGTGAGCGAGCTGGATAACCGTGGGATCACGACTCGCGATATCCTGACCGACAAAGCCATTGAAAACGCCATGGTGCTTCACGCGGCGTTTGGCGGCTCCACCAACCTGCTGCTGCACATCCCGGCGATTGCCCATGCGGCGGGCTGCACCATTCCGGATGTGGCGCACTGGACGCGCATCAACCGTAAGGTTCCGCGTCTGGTGAGCGTGCTGCCAAACGGCCCGGACTACCACCCGACGGTGCGTGCTTTCCTGGCGGGCGGCGTGCCGGAGGTGATGCTCCATCTGCGCAAGCTGGGGCTGCTGCATGAAGATGCCATGACCGTTACCGGCCAGACGGTCGGGGAGAACCTCGACTGGTGGGAAAACTCAACGCGTCGGGCGCGTTTTCGTCAGTGCCTGCGCGAGCAGGACGGCGTCGATCCGGATGACGTGATCCTGCCGCCTGAACGCGCCCACGCGAAAGGCCTGACCTCGACGGTCTGCTTCCCGACCGGCAATATCGCGCCCGAAGGGTCGGTGATCAAAGCCACGGCCATCGACCCGTCTGTTGTGGATGACGATGGCGTTTACCGCCATACCGGCCGGGTGCGGGTGTTTGTCTCTGAGGCGCAGGCCATCAAGGCTATCAAGCAGGAAGCGATCCAGCAGGGCGATATTATGGTGGTGATTGGCGGAGGCCCGTCCGGCACCGGCATGGAAGAGACCTACCAGCTAACCTCCGCGCTGAAACATATCTCGTGGGGCAAGACGGTATCGCTGATCACCGATGCACGCTTCTCGGGGGTATCAACCGGGGCGTGCTTCGGCCATGTGTCGCCGGAAGCGCTCGCAGGTGGCCCCATCGGCAAGCTGCGCGACAACGATATCATTGAGATCAGCGTCGACCGCCTGTCCTTAACGGGCAGCGTTAACTTTATCGGCACGGCGGAACAGCCGCTGACACCGGAAGAGGGGGCGCGCGTGCTGGCGTCGCGTCCGGTACATCCTGACCTGCACGCCCACGCATTTTTGCCGGACGATACCCGCCTGTGGGCGGCTCTGCAGTCGGTGAGTGGCGGCACCTGGAAAGGGTGTATTTATGACACCGATAAAATCATCGAGGTAATTAACGCCGGTAAAAAAGCGCTCGGTCTTTAATTATATTTCTGGCTCTTGTCGTCTACGGAAAATATTCCGTGGACGGCTTTTGCATGTCTGTTTTTTATTATTGCGCAAATAATTTAATTACATGAAAAACAAGGTCTTTAAATGATATCAGGATGTCGAGTGGCGTCACAAAAGCAAAATATCATAATTCAGAAATAAGATATGACCATTGTCGGTTAATTGAACACTTAATTACACTCTATTAACACGATGTTGTGAATTCAGCACACGAAATAAGGGTGTATTCCTGATGATGCACCGGGCATTTATTTGCCTGAATCAGGACCCTGGCGTTTGCACTGTTCCACGTACTGCCGTTGGGGGTAATGATGCAATTAACCATGAAAGATAAAATTGGCTACGGGCTGGGTGACACCGCCTGCGGCTTTGTCTGGCAGGCCACCATGTTCCTGCTGGCCTATTTCTATACCGACGTGTTTGGCCTGTCGGCAGGCATTATGGGGACGCTGTTTTTAGTTTCCCGCGTGCTGGATGCCGTCACCGATCCGCTGATGGGGCTGCTGGTTGACCGCACCCGCACGCGTCACGGCCAGTTCCGCCCGTTCCTGCTGTGGGGCGCGATCCCGTTTGGGATTGTCTGCGTGCTGACCTTCTACACGCCGGACTTCTCCGCGCAGGGTAAAATCATCTATGCCTGCATAACCTACATTCTGCTGACCCTGGTCTACACCTTCGTTAACGTCCCTTACTGCGCCATGCCGGGCGTCATCACTGCTGACCCGAAAGAGCGTCACGCGCTGCAGTCCTGGCGCTTTTTCCTCGCGGCGGCGGGATCGCTGGCCATCAGTGGCATTGCGCTGCCGCTGGTGAGCATCATTGGTAAAGGCGATGAGCAGGTTGGCTATTTCGGCGCCATGTGCGTGCTGGGGCTGAGCGGCGTGGTGCTGCTCTACGTCTGCTTCTTCACCACCAAAGAGCGCTACACCTTTGAGGTGCAGCCGGGGTCGTCGGTGTCGAAAGACCTCAAGCTTCTGTTCGGCAATACCCAGTGGCGCATTATGTGTGCGTTCAAGATGATGGCGACCTGCTCCAATGTGGTCCGCGGCGGGGCGACGCTCTACTTCGTGAAATACGTCATGGATCACCCGGAGATGGCGACGCAGTTTCTGCTTTACGGCAGCCTCGCCACCATGTTTGGTTCGCTCTGCTCATCCCGCCTGCTGGGGCGCTTTGACCGGGTGACCGCCTTCAAGTGGATTATCGTGGCCTACTCCCTGATCAGCCTGCTGATTTTCTTCATCCCGGCCGAACATATCGCCCTGATTTTCGCCCTTAACATTCTGTTCCTGTTCGTCTTTAACACCACCACGCCTCTGCAGTGGCTGATGGCCTCTGACGTGGTGGATTACGAGGAGAGCCGCAGCGGACGCCGTCTCGACGGGCTGGTGTTCTCCACCTACCTGTTCAGCCTGAAGATCGGTCTGGCGATTGGCGGTGCGGTGGTGGGCTGGATCCTGGCGTATGTGAACTACTCCGCCAGCAGCAGCGTGCAGCCGGTCGAAGTGCTGACCACCATTAAAATTCTGTTCTGCGTGGTGCCGGTGGTGCTCTACGTGGGCATGTTCATCATGCTGTCGTTTTACAAACTCACCGACGCCCGCGTGGCGGCCATCAGCCAGCAGCTGATTAAGCACCGTGCAACGCAGGGTGACGCCGTGCCCGACGCTGCGACAGCCGCATCCCATTAACAGGAGGCAACATGACAACGATAACAAACCCGATCCTCACCGGCTTTAACCCGGACCCGTCCCTGTGCCGTCAGGGGGAGGATTACTACATCGCCACCTCGACGTTTGAATGGTTTCCGGGCGTGCGTATCTACCACTCCCGCGACATGAAGAACTGGTCGCTGGTCAGCACGCCGCTGGACAGGGTGTCGATGCTGGACATGAAGGGCAACCCGGACTCCGGCGGCATCTGGGCGCCGTGCCTGAGCTACGCCGATGGCCAATTCTGGCTGCTGTACACCGACGTGAAAATTGTCGATTCGCCGTGGAAAAATGGCCGTAACTTCCTCGTCACTGCGCCCTCCATCGAGGGGCCGTGGAGCGAACCGATCCCGATGGGCAACGGAGGGTTTGACCCGTCGCTGTTCCACGACGACGATGGCCGTAAATACTACCTCTACCGCCCGTGGGGGCCTCGCCATCACAGCAATCCGCATAACACCATCGTGATGCAGGAGTTTGACCCGCAGACCGGCACCCTTTCGCCCGAGCGCAAAACCCTGTTTACCGGCACGCCGCTCTGCTACACCGAAGGGGCGCACCTTTATCGTAAAGAGGGCTGGTACTACCTGATGGTCGCCGAAGGTGGCACCAGCTATGAACACGCGGTGGTGGTGCTGCGCTCAAAAACGCTCGACGGGCCGTACGAGCTGCATCCGGACGTGACGATGATGACCAGTTGGAATCTGCCGGAGAACCCGCTGCAGAAGAGCGGCCACGGCTCGCTGCTGCAGACCCACACCGGGGAGTGGTATATGGCCTACCTCACCAGCCGGCCGCTGCGCCTGCCGGGTATACCGCTGCTGGCTTCGGGCGGGCGCGGCTACTGCCCGCTGGGACGCGAGACCGGCATTGCGCGCATCGAATGGCGCGACGGCTGGCCGTACGTTGAAGGCGGCAAACACGCGCAGCTGACCGTCCCCGGCCCGCAGATAGCGGAGCAGCCGGCCGCCTCCCGGGACAGCTGGCGGGAGGATTTCGACGGCAGCACGCTTGACCCGGAGCTGCAGACCCTGCGCATTCCGTTCGACGACACCCTCGGCTCGCTGAGCGTGCGCCCGGGGTATTTGCGGCTATACGGCAACGACTCGCTCAACTCGACCTTTACCCAGTCGACCGTGGCACGCCGCTGGCAGCACTTCGCCTTCCGGGCAGAGACGCGCATGCAGTTCTCGCCGGTTCACTTCCAGCAGAGCGCCGGGCTGACCTGCTACTACAACAGTAAAAACTGGAGCTACTGCTTTGTGGACTACGAGGAGGGGCAGGGCAGAACGATCAAAGTGATCCAGCTTGACCACAACGTGCCGTCGTGGCCGCTGCATGAACAGCCGATCCCGGTGCCGGACAGCGCAGAGAGCATCTGGTTACGGGTTGACGTCGAGACCCTGGTTTACCGTTACAGCTACTCGTTTGACGGTGAGACGTGGCACACCGTGCCGGTGACGTATGAAGCGTGGAAACTGTCAGATGACTACATCGGCGGCCGCGGCTTCTTTACCGGCGCGTTTGTCGGCCTGCACTGCGAAGACATCAGCGGTGACGGCTGCCACGCTGACTTTGATTACTTCACCTACGAACCGGCCGCGAAATAGCGGCTCAGGCCGGGTAACCCAGCGCGCGTGAGAGCTGGAGCCCGGCCTGCTGAAGTTGCTCGCGGAAGCTGGCCAGTTCGGCGTCATCCACCCGCGACGTCAGCGTCGACAGACTCAGGGCGGCAATCACGCGGGATTCATGGTTCCACACCGGTACCGCCACGCAGCGCACGCCCTGCTCGTTCTCTTCGCGGTCGAAGGCGTAACCCTGCTCGCGAGTCTGTGCGAGGGCCTCCAGCAACGCGTCGCGGGAGGCAAGGGTGGAAGGGGTATAGGTGGTGTACTGATAGCCCTCAAGCAGGGCGTTCAGCTCGGCCTCGCCAAGCCAGGCAATCAACACCTTGCCGATGGCGGTGGCGTGAACCGGCAGCCGACGACCAATGCGTGAATAGGCGATAGCCGCCAGCTTGCCTTCAATCTTCTCGATATAAACGCCTTCACGACCGTCCAGGATCCCCAGATGGGTGGTCTGCCCGGTACGCTGCGACAGCTCCGTCAGCCAGCCTTTCGCCTTCTGACGTATATCGATTGAGCCCACCACAAAATGGCCGCGCTCCACCAGCTTCATGCCGAGGCGATATTTACCGTTTTCCGGGTTCTGATCGATATAGCCGTGAAGCTGCAGGGTTTTCAGCAGCGAGTGGAGGGTACTTTTGCTCAGCCCCATCAGTTTGCTGATGTCGGTGATCTTAAGCTCGGTGGCCTGCTCGTTAAACAGGTCGAGGATCTGCAACGCACGTTCAACAGACTGAATAATCGGCATAATGCTGGTATGTCCACGCAGGAATTAAGGCGAAAACGTACCTTTTTCAGGCGGAAAAATCAATGAAGCGGCGCCGGTTTACGCCCTCTCCCGGTGGAAGAGGGCCGGGGTGAGGGCACCAGACCGCAGAGGATCACTCCCCAAGCGTCGCCACCATCACCGCCTTAATGGTATGCATCCGGTTTTCCGCCTGGTCAAACACAATGCTCGCCGCCGATTCAAACACCTCGTCCGTCACTTCCATTCCGCCGTGCAGATCGAACTCTTTCGCCATCTGCTTACCCAGCGTGGTCTGGTCGTCATGGAACGCCGGCAGACAGTGCAGGAACTTCACGTCCGGGTTACCGGTCAGCGCCATCATCTGCGCGTTCACCTGATACCCGCGCAGCAGGGCAATCCGCTCGGCCCACTTCTCTTTGGCCTCGCCCATCGACACCCACACATCGGTATAGATGAAGTCCGCCCCTTTCACGCCGGCCGCGACCTCTTCCGTCAGGGTGATCTTCCCGCCATTCTTCTCCGCCAGCGCGCTGCACTCCGCCACCAGGCGCTCTTCCGGCCAGCAGGCTTTCGGTGCCACCAGACGCAGGTCCAGCCCGGTTAACGCTGCCGCTTCCAGCATCGAGTTACCCATGTTGTTACGCGCATCACCCGCATAAACCAGCGTCATCTCGTTAAACGCTTTGCCCGGCAGATGCTCCTGCATGGTCAGCAGGTCCGCCAGCAATTGCGTTGGGTGGAACTCGTTGGTCAGCCCGTTCCACACCGGCACGCCCGCATACTGCGCCAGCGTTTCGACCACGTCCTGGCCGTGACCGCGATACTGAATGCCATCGTACATCCGCCCGAGTACCCGCGCGGTGTCCTTAATTGATTCTTTATGCCCAATCTGGCTGCCGCTCGGCCCTAAATACGTGACGCGCGCGCCCTGGTCAAATGCGGCAACTTCGAAAGAGCATCGTGTACGGGTTGAGTCTTTTTCGAAGATGAGCGCGATGTTTTTGCCAGTAAGCTTTTGTACTTCCTTACCCTTTTTTTTATCGGCTTTAAGCTGAGCGGCAAGGGTCAGCAGGGAATTGAGCTGTGCAGGGGTAAAATCGAGCAATTTCAGAAAGTGTTTCTTGTACAGATCAGACATTTTATCCTCACATGGCAAACGCCACTTATTGAATTAAAATTCACTTTATATGTGTAATTATTCATTTGCAACCCCGTTTCACAAATCTTTCCAACAAAGGTGGAGGCAAACCCGTCCGTGTGTGAAAATAGAAGTATCTGCCGCACTTTAAAGAGGAATGAGCCATGGCAAACCCGGAACACCTGGAAGAGCAACGCGAAGAGACGCGCCTGATTATCGAAGAACTGCTGGAAGACGGTAGCGATCCGGACGCGCTGTACACCATCGAGCACCATTTCTCTGCTGACGATTTCGACGCGCTGGAAAAACTGGCGGTAGAAGCTTTCAAACTGGGTTACGAAGTGACCGAGCCGGAAGAGCTGGAAGTGGAAGAGGGCGACACCGTCATCTGCTGCGATATTCTGAGCGAAGGCGCGCTGAAAGCAGAACTGATCGACGCTCAGGTCGAACAGCTGATGAACCTGGCCGAGAAGTTTGAAGTGGAATACGACGGCTGGGGAACCTACTTCGAAGATCCGAACGGTGAAGACGGCGAAGAAGGCGACGACGAAGATTTCATCGACGAAGACGACGACGGCGTGCGTCACTAAGCGTTTCAGGCGGTGGCGCGTGCCACCGCTTTTTCAAGGCAGAACCATGGATTACCCGCAGATACTCGCCCCCGTTCTTAACTTCCTCCAGTGCCCGACCCCACAAGCATGGATTGATCACGCCCGCGACCCGGCGATGCTGCCGCTGCTGCTCACCGACCACATGGTGTGCGAGCTCAAGGCCGCCCAGACCGCGCTGCTGCTGGTGCGCAAATACGTCGCCGATGAAAGCGGTGCCGACGCGCTGCTCGACTGGCTCAGACCCTACGAAGCGTTCACCTTCCGCGAAGGCCCGGAACCGGATTTTGTGGCCCTGCACAAGCAGATTGGCAAAAGCGTCATGCCCAAAACCGACGATCCGTGGGGCCAGGCGCTTATCGACAGCATGGTGCTGCTGATCAAAGAAGAGCTGCACCACTTCTGGCAGGTGCGCGAGGCGATGCTGGCGCGCGACATTCCGTACGTCAAAATCACCGCCAGCCGCTACGCCAAAGGGATGCTGAAAGCGGTGCGCACGCACGAACCGCTGACGCTTATCGACAAGCTCATCTGCGGCGCCTACATCGAAGCCCGCTCCTGCGAGCGTTTCGCCGCGCTGGCCCCGTTCCTCGACGACGACCTGCAGAAGTTCTATCTCTCGCTGCTGCGCTCGGAAGCGCGCCACTATCAGGACTACCTGACGCTTGCCGAACAGGTGAGCGACGACGATATCTCACCGCGCATACAGCTTTTTGGCGAAATTGAAGCCACACTTATCTCGACACCGGACAACGAGTTTCGCTTTCACAGCGGC
>Ga0268252_1001944_pt1 | contig 10896 bp, 8 predicted proteins | sample AgamicMgSfrz_FD_200244 | JGI IMG/M metagenome (GOLD analysis project Ga0268252, IMG submission 200244) | Agave microbial communities from Guanajuato, Mexico - Mg.Sf.rz (v2) (version 3) | ecosystem: Host-associated > Plants > Phyllosphere > Phylloplane/Leaf | place: Guanajuato, Mexico | collected... | reverse complement strand
GCTCTTCCTCTCTTTGAAATAGAGGCAGGCTACATCACGCACCCAGAAGGCTCTGTCTTAATCTCAGCGGGAAATACGAAGGTGATTTGTAACGCATCGATCGAAGACCGCGTACCTCCTTTTTTAAGAGGAGAAGGAAAAGGCTGGATCACAGCAGAATATAGCATGCTTCCAAGAGCAACTGCACAAAGAACGATAAGAGAATCATCTAAAGGAAAAGTCACAGGACGTACTATGGAGATTCAGCGTTTAATTGGACGAGCACTCCGCGCAGTCGTTGACTTAGAAAAGCTTGGCGAACGCACCATTTGGATTGATTGTGATGTCATTCAAGCAGACGGCGGCACACGCACAGCGTCCATTACAGGTGCTTTTGTTGCCATGACGCTTGCGATTCAAAAGCTTCGGGCAGAAGGAGTCATCAAAGAAAACCCGATTACTGATTATTTAGCGGCGATATCCGTCGGAATTGATTCTCAGCAAGGACTTCTGTTAGATTTAAACTATGAAGAAGATTCTTCTGCTGAAGTAGATATGAATGTCATCATGACAGGCGCTGGACGCTTTGTTGAGCTTCAAGGCACAGGCGAAGAAGCAACATTCTCAAGAGAACAGCTAAACGGACTGCTTGATTTAGCCGAAAAGGGCATCAAAGAATTAATCGAAAAGCAAAAAGCAGTAACAGGAGAAGTCATCGAATAAAGAGAAGGGTTTGATCAGGATGAAAACAGCCATCATTGCAACGCACAATGCGGGCAAAGCGAAAGAATTCAAAGCCATTCTTGAGCCAAAAGGATTCACGGTCAAAACACTAGCAGACATTGGCTTTACTGAAGAGATTGAAGAAACAGGACAAACCTTCGAAGAAAATGCCATTATCAAAGCGGAGGCCATTCAAGCCAAAGCAGGTGAAATGGTCATTGCAGACGATTCCGGTCTGTCCATTGATTATCTGGGCGGAAAACCTGGCGTGTATTCAGCCAGATACGCAGGTGAGCATAAAGATGATGCGGAGAATGTGGAAAAAGTGCTGAGCGAGCTTCAAGGCATTGAAAAAGAAGACCGCACAGCCAGATTCAGATGTGCCCTTGCTGTCAGCATACCGGGAAAAGAAACAAAGACGGTAGAAGGATCAGTAGAAGGCTTCATCGCAGAAGAACCAATTGGCGAAAATGGCTTCGGATACGACCCAATTTTCATCGTCAAAGACAAAGACCAGACGATGGCCGAGTTATCACCAGAGGAGAAAAACAAGATCAGCCATCGAGCGGTCGCGCTTCAAAAGCTTTCATCACTGCTAGACGCAAATGAATAAGGGGGAATGAAGCCATGAAGATACTCATCATTAGTGACAGTCATGGACTCACAGACGAACTTCAAACCATTGCCAACCGGCATGCAGCTGAAGTCGACATGATGATCCACTGCGGAGATTCAGAACTCGACACGAACCATCCAGCACTCGAAGGATACAAAGTCGTCAAAGGAAATTGTGACTTTATGGGCGATTTTGAAGAAGAGCTCCTGCTCCCACTTGATGGAGGCGGAAAAATATTTCTCACTCACGGACATCTGCATGGCATCAAACAATCCTTACTTCAAGTCTATTACCGTGCAGAAGAGCTAGGCGCAGACATTATCTGCTTTGGCCACTCGCACATCCCAGGCAGTGAACTGCTAAGAGGAAAACTGCTCATTAACCCAGGCAGCGTGCACTTGCCAAGAGTGCGAAAAGAGCGCAGCTATGCTATACTGACACTAGATGGAAGCGAAGCAAACGTACAGTTTTTCACCGACGAAGGTCTTGCCATACAAGACCTCGAAAACACTGTCACATTGGAAGGTATTTCATAAGGGTGCAGCATTTGCCCCTTATGAAAAAACTTTCGAAAAACCGTTGACTTTAAAGAACAATAGTAATATAATAAATCTTGTCGCTGAGGTAATACACCACAGCACACTACATAACAACATGTCCCAGTAGCTCAGCAGGATAGAGCAACGGCCTTCTAAGCCGTCGGTCGGGAGTTCGAATCTCTCCTGGGACGTTAAAACTGTTAAAAGCCAGAAACGTTATTTTATCAACGTTTCTGGCTTTTTTGCTAGTATTTATTAAATATTGCTCTGATCTTTCCTATGAGTTCTTAAAGATTTGTTTTATCCCTAGGATAGTCATTCTTATATTAAATTAGATGAAACTTTTATTTGTTTTTTTCGTAATAGAAATAGAGGTGATGGCATTTTGATTGATATAGATGAAATGTTATTTGAACTTAAACGAGAAGTGAGAAAAGTGAATACAATGAAATACTTATTAATAGATTCTCCTTTTTTAAATGAAGTGAAAGAAGAATCGGAAGTGAAGGCGCAAAAAAAGAACAAAATTTTTGTGGAATGTATATTAAAAATAGTCTCATGTTTAATTGTATTTATATTATTTATTTTCCTCTTTAATAAATTTTCACATGGAAAAGTTTTCTTAATTGCAGTTGTGATTGTTTTCTTGCTATTATTATTTATAGCTATATACTGTTTAATAAAAGGTTTAACTTATTTTTCTGAATTGTCAGGCTTTAAGACTTTTGATGAGTTAAGAAAAAATGTTATTTATGAAGCTTTTAACAAAAAACTAAATAAACATAATTTTTCAACAATTCAAATTGAAAAATATATATTGCCTCAACTAAAAGAAATAAATAAAGATAGAAGAGAAGCTTCTATAACAACATTTTTGAAAATTTCTATTCCTTCTATTCTAGTTTCGATGATAGCGAGTTGGTTTACTCTTATTATAAATACTGCTGTTGAAGAACCATCTCTAAAAGAAGAAGAGTTTAATCAAGTTCTAGGTTTATGGTTGATACTCGGGATTCAAGTAATGGTTGTCGGAGCTTTTTTGTATACTGGTATACATTATGCCCAAAAAATTTTAAGTTCGAACAAAAACTATAAATTATTAGAAAAACTTTTTTACAGCTATCTTTTAGAGAAAAACTTGAATGCTTCAGTAAATAAAAAAGCAAAAAAGTCTAAGAAGAGAAAATAAACAAAAAACATTTGCAACTAATCAATAAAATGTTATTAACCAAGAGCACAGAAATAATAAGCTATTTTAAGATGCTATGTTTACAACAGGGTACGGTGACGGAATGTACCCAAGCTTTTGGGGGCTAGATCAAAACAGGGAACCTGCTTGCCTTGTGACAGACTTTCTTATAGTGAACTGATGAGAAACCCATGAAACCATGGGTTTTTATATTGTTCTCTGATTATAGAGTATTAGTAGAGAGATCTAGTGAAAGTAGATAAAGTTTTGAAGACTTACGATAAGAGATCGTTTTTTCTCTCGGCAAATGTCGCTGGCTGTTTGAAACAATATTTTTCTTGCCGATAAAAAGTTTAAAGCACAAAAAGAATGATATGAAATTTGTTGTACAAAACCCCCATTAACTTAACTTTTTCAGTTGTGGAATAAGTCTACCTAATTTTTGTATAAATATAGTATAATAAACATATAAAACCTTTTGGGAAACGGTGATAACGATGAATAGCAATTTTTCATTTTTTCAAGGAAAGTGGGCAGTACTTTCCAATTTAGGAGAAACAGCTGAGAAAAATGTATATCATGACCCACATACAACAGTAATGAAACTACGGTTATTTGCCGAAACATTAACAAAATTTATTCTAGCCGCTGAAAATATTAAGGAAGCATATGGCACGAAACAAGTAGAGCGCATCAATATATTACGCCGAGAAGGAATACTTGAACCAGAGTTAATAGATATCGTTGAAACGCTTCGTCGCAAAGGGAATGTGGCCATGCATGAAGCAGGTTATCAAAAAACAGAAGAAGCGAAATCTTTATTGCATTTGGCTTTTCGTTTGTCGACTTGGTTTATGGAGGTATACGGTGATTGGAATTTTCAAGCTCCAGAGTACATAGAGCCAAATATACAAACAGGAATAGATACACGACAGCTCCAACAAGAGTATGTAGTGAAAGTGAGACAGCTTGAAGAGGAATTAGAGGCAATTCGTCATCAAGCTGAATTAGAGCAAGCAGATGAGAAAATGAAACGTAGAAAAGCGTCCAAAAACTTCATGCGTAGGCAGCAGCTGACTGAAGATGAAACACGTATCATCATTGATCAGAAGTTACGTGCTGCTGGATGGGAAGTAGACACGAATTTACTAAACTATAAAAAAAACAGGACTCTACCAGAGAAAAACAAACATATGGCTATTGCTGAGTGGAAGGTCGATGGCGGCTGGGTTGATTATGCATTGTTTATTGGACTCAAGCTTGTTGGTTTCATTGAAGCAAAAGCAGAAAAGAAAACGATTCCTGGGGCATTAGATAGTCAAACAAAAGTGTACGCGAAAAATGTTGTGCAAATAGAAGATGAACAGATTACACCAACAACTGGTGATTATCAAATCCCATTTTTATATGCAACAAATGGCCGCCCTTATTTAAGACAGCTTCAAGAGGAATCGGGCATTTGGTTCTGGGATTCACGCAAACCATTTGAACATGCACGTTCGCTTGAAGGATGGCATTCACCCGAAGATTTACAGCTTCTTCTTAGCCAAGATGATAAGGATGCGGATAAGCGTCTAGAAGAAGAGGATATAACGAAGTTTGGATTGCGTCACTATCAGCAGAATGCGGTTCTGGCTGCAGAAAAGTCGTTAAAAGAAGGAAACAGAAGAATGCTTATTGCAATGGCTACAGGAACTGGAAAAACTCGTACCGCTATTGCGCTTATGTATCGCTTAATTAAGTCTAAAAAGTGTCGCCGCATTCTTTTTCTTGTCGATCGTAATTCACTCGGTAAACAAACAGAGGATTCACTGAAAGATACGAAAATTGAAGGTTACTCGTTTGCTGATATATATGATGTGAAGTCATTAGGCGATCTCACACCGGAAGTTGAAACGAAGGTGCAGATTGCAACCGTGCAGGGAATGGTTCGCAGACTTTTTTATAACGATAGCGAAAAGCTTCCAAGCGTCGGGCAATATGATTTCATCATTGTAGATGAGGCGCATCGAGGATATACAAGTGATAGAGAAATGACAGAGGAAGAATTGGAATTCCGTGATCAGAATGATTATATTAGTCAATATCGGCGCGTTATCGATTATTTTGATGCGGCATGTTTAGGGCTTACCGCAACACCTGCTCTACATACAACAGACATCTTCGGTATGCCAATTTTTAAATATTCATATAGCGAAGCAGTGTTGGACGGATATCTAGTGGACCATGAGCCCCCTTATTTGTTTAAAACAGAACTTTCACAAGTGGGCATCACCTTTGAAAAAGATGAGGAAGTAGAAGTATATGATGTTGATAAAGGGGAGATTCAACTAGAAAAGTTAGAAGATACTGTGCACTTTGAAGTGGAGCAGTTTAATAAAAAAGTCATTACAGAACCGTTTAACCGTGCAGTTTTAAATAAATTAGTTGATTATATTGACCCTGCAGGTAAAGAAAAAACGCTCATCTTTGCAGCTACTGATCAACACGCAGATCTTGTTGTTCGCTTGTTAAAAGAAGCCTTTAAAGAACGTGGCGATGAAATTGAAGATGATGCCATTATGAAAATTACTGGATATATCTACAAGCCATTAGAAGCCATTACACGGTTTAAAAATGAGCGACTACCTAATGTCGTTGTTACAGTTGATCTACTCACAACAGGTATTGACGTGCCGCCGATCACAAATTTGGTGTTTTTAAGAAGAATACAATCTCGTATTCTCTATGATCAAATGCTTGGCCGTGCGACTCGTCTCTGCCCAGAGATTGGGAAAACACACTTTAACATCTACGATGCCGTTGGAATATATGACAAATTGCAACATTATACAGAAATGAAACCAGTTGTGAAGAAACAAAACTTTCGTATCGGTGAGTTGTATGATTCTCTTGTAAATGCAACGACTGATGAGGAAGCTTCGTTTTATCGTGATCAATTAGTAGCAAAAATCCAACGTCGCAAACAAAGATTTGACGAAGAAGGCATGGGAAAGTTTGAAGAATTATCAAATGGAAAACATGTGGATGAATGGGTGAAAGAAATTCAAACATACTCACCGCAAGAAGCCACACAGCATAATATTCTATTTGAATACATGGAAACGTACCAAGTAACATGTGAAAAACGCTATATATCTGATAAGGAAGATGAAGTAACAGACGTCATTCGTGGGTATGGTGAAGGGAACAAGCGACCAGAAGATTATCTGGATGGTTTTGTTCGATTTATCCAAGAAAATATCAATGAAATTCCCGCTTTGCATCTGATTTGTACACGACCAAAAGATCTAACAAGACAAGATTTACGAGAACTAATGACGATTTTAGAAACAAAAGGTTTTAAACAATCACATTTACAAACAGCCTGGAAACAGACAAAAAATGAAGACATTGCAGCAGATATTATTAGTTTTATTCGCCAAGCTGCATTAGGTGAAGCACTCATTGACCATGAAGCACGTATTAAACAGGCAATGCACAAAGTGTATTCACTGCATGAGTGGACGCCAAGACAAAAGAAGTGGTTAGAGAGAATAGAAAAGCAATTACTTCAAGTGCCTGTTCTTGCGCCTACCGCAGAAGAGGCATTCTCGGAAGAACCTTTTAGAACGTCTGGTGGCTACAAATTACTGAAACGTGAGTTCGGTGATGAAATTGATCAAATTGTGAATACGATCAATGAGAACCTTTATATCAGCTAACGACTGTGCCTCTTCATTGAGGCACTTTTTTGGGTTATAATGAAAAGGTTCGCTTTCAACTAAAAATCATCAAATTTGATTTAATAGATTAGAAGTTTTTCAGGAGGAAAAAAGATGAATAACCAAGAAATCGTTCAAAAATTATGGAATTTATGCAATGTGCTTCGTGATGATGGTATTACATATCAACAATATGTCACGGAGTTAACCTATATTTTATTTTTAAAAATGATGAAAGAACAGCAAACAGAAAATGTAATACCCGAAGGATATAGATGGGATGATTTGCTAGAAAAAGAAGGGGTAGAACTCAAAACATTTTATCAACATCTTTTAATTAAGCTGGGTAATAGCGAGAATGCTCAATTGCGTCAGATTTACACGGATGCTGCTACAAGTATTACAGAACCAAAGAATCTAGAGAAAATTCTAAAGACCATTGATGGCCTTGATTGGTACAACGCAAAAGAAGAAGGTTTAGGTAATTTATATGAAGGCTTGTTAGAAAAAAACGCAAGCGAAACAAAATCAGGTGCTGGTCAATACTTTACACCGCGTGTATTAATTGATGTAATGGTGCAGCTGATTGACCCTAAACCTGGAGAAAGATGCAATGACCCTGCAGCTGGTACATTTGGTTTTATGATTGCGGCAGACCAGTATTTGAAAAATAAGACAGATAACTATTATGATTTAGATCCACAACTGGGCGTTTTCCAAAAGAAAGAAGCGTTTACTGGAATGGAACTCGTCACAGGGACTCATCGTCTTGCTTTAATGAATGCATTACTTCATGATATCGAAGGGCGACTGGAACAAGGGGATTCGTTATCTAGTAATGGAAAATGGATGAAAAACTTTGATGTCATTTTAACCAATCCACCATTTGGAACGAAAAAAGGTGGAGAGAGTGTCTCCCGTGATGACCTGACGTTTGCAACTTCCAATAAACAGCTTAATTTTCTACAGTTAATTTATAACGCTTTAAAAGACGATGGTCATGCACGCGCAGCAGTTGTATTACCTGATAATGTCTTGTTTGAAAGCGGGATTGGTGCACAGATTCGACGCGATTTAATGAATAAATGCAATCTGCATACAATCTTACGCTTACCAACGGGGATTTTCTATGCTCAAGGTGTGAAAACAAACGTCTTATTTTTCACAAGAGGAACAACAGACCAAGATAATACAAAGGATGTTTGGGTATACGATCTCCGCACCAATATGACGTCATTCGGAAAACGGAATCAGCTAACAATGGCACACTTTGAACACTTTATGAAAGCATATGTAGCAGAAGACCGCTCAAAAGTAGAGGATGAACGTTGGAATGTGTTCACAAGAGAGGACATTGCAAAAAAAAGGGATAGTTTAGATATCGGATTGATTGCAGATGAATCATTATCATCTTATGACAACTTACCAGATCCAATTGAATCAGCAGAAGAAGCGATTGCGAAACTTCAACAAGCAATGGATTTATTAAGTGAAGTAGTTGAGGAGTTACGTACTGTTGAAGAGGGTGGGGTGTCATAAAGTGAGTAAGAAGAAGAAAACTATTGAGGAACTATTAGAGGAGGCATTAGTTCAAGAGGAAAAGCAACCATATGAAGTACCAAAGAATTGGAAATGGGTAAAGATGGGTAGTGTGATTACCTTGATCTCAGGTAGAGATTTAAGCACAAAACTTTGCAATAGTGAAGAGAAAGGTATTCCTTATATAATGGGTGCGAGTAATATAGTCGATAATCAGTTGGATGTTGAAAGGTGGATAGAAACTCCTACTGTCATTGGTGTTAGAGGAGATATTTTAGTTTCTGTAAAGGGAACAGTAGGAAAAGTCATTATTCAAGAACTAGATGAAGTGCATCTAAGCCGACAAATAATGGCATTGAGAAGTAAAGATACAGTGTTAAATAAATTTCTATATCTGTATATACAAACTTATGTTGAGAAGTTGAAGGAAGCCGCAAAAGGAATTATCCCAGGTATATCTAGAGATGACATATTGAATGCTCCTTTTCCACTGCTACCTCTAAACGAACAAAAACGAATTGCTGACAAAGTAGAGCGGCTTTTAAGTAAAATTGATGAAGCAAAGCAGTTGATTGAGGAAGCGAAGGAAACGTTTGAACTTCGTCGAGCGGCTATTTTGGATAAGGCGTTTCGTGGGGATTTAGGTACAAATGTTGAAAATGAAGAAAGCATAACAAATTTATTAAGCAAAGATAAAGTATTGATTTCAACCAAGTATGAATTACCAAATAATTGGGGTTGTATAAAATTAGGGGATGTAGTCAAATTCCAAGGTGGTAGCCAACCCCCAAAGTCAGTTTTTAAAGAAGAACAGCTTGATGATTATATTAGGTTAATTCAAATAAGGGACTTTAAGTCAGATAAATATAAGACATATATACCTAAAGAGCTTGCAAAAAGAACTTTTGTTGAAAATGACGTCATGATTGGTAGATATGGTCCACCAGTATTTCAAATCTTAAGAGGAATGAGTGGTGCTTATAACGTTGCTTTAATGAAAGCAATACCTGTTAAAGAATTAATGGATAATGACTTCTTGTATTATTTGTTACAAGCACCTTTTATTCAAAACCCTGTTATCAAAGAATCACATAGAACTGCAGGTCAAACCGGTGTAAGGAAGGAACTTATTGAGGATCTTAGTATTGGTCTCCCACCTTTAAACGAACAAAAACGAATTGCTGAGAAAGTAGAAAATCTTTTGAAAAAATTTGAAGCGGAGCATGAATTAGTTGGAATTGTAACAGATAATTTAGCAATCATTAAACAGTCTATCCTTTCTAAAGCCTTCCGTGGTGAACTTGGAACAAATGACCCAAGTGAAGAAAGTGCGATTGAATTGTTAAAAGAAGTCTTGCAAGAACAAGTAAAATAGTTATAATATGGCATCCAAATTAATTGGATGCTTTTTTCATGTACATAAGCTGATACATTGTGGTTTAACTAATGGCTTGCTTGTGCCTGATGTTAAATATAGAACCGCTCTCATTCACAAATTGACAATCGGTAAATTTCCGACACGACTCACATTATCAATATGATTTAGCATGGTAAAGTAATAAGAATTGTAGTGAAAACCTATTCAAGCTCGATAATGATATCGATAGCAGAGGTGTAGCCTATAAGTTATGTTAAAAAAGATACCGCTGCCTTTATCACATTGTTTTCGATAAGCTGAATGTTTCAAAAGGTACACTTTTTGCGACGCATTCTGTGAAACGGTAGAATAAGGGTTCAGGAAGTCTCATATGGTATCTGATTGATTTTTGATGCGTATCATAATCATGATTGACCTTTTGATACAAAGAAGTTGAGATTAGAGTATCAAATAACAAGGCGGAATCAATTATGGACAACAAAGAATTTGGATACGTTAGAGTAAGCAGAAAAGACCAAAATGAAGCACAACTGGATAGTATGTATGCTCTTGGAATTGATGAGCTTGATATTCATATCGATAAGCAAAGCGGGAAAGACTTCAATAGAACTCAATACCAATTGGAAGACCTAAAGTAACTATTAAAACTGAGTTTGAGCAGGTATAAACAAGAAGGGGAAGATGAACCGAGTATGAAGAAATTCGAGCATTTACAAAATCAATTTGAGTGATTTTCTTTTGAATGAAGGTGAAAAAAGAAGATTCAAATCATTTAGGGTTGCAAATGTATTGTAAGTATATAGATGAGAATAGAGATGAAGCTTGTCTTGTTACAGATTTTTTATTGACAGATAAAAAGGGAGACTAGAACTAAAACAGAAATAAAAGACAAAGCAGAGAAAAATACATAATCCCAAACGCCCCATAAAAACAATGAAAGGAATGTTATAGTGGATTGATGAGAAACCCATGAAACCAGGGGTTCTTATCAAGATATAATGAAGGAAATATTCACAGGAGAGTTAATATAAAACAAATTTTCTTAAATTTACCTTAAAATCATTGAAAATCTAATTAATATAATATAATATTTTTATTCAACTAAATTTCTAATAAACTATAAGGATATTTAACATGATGAAAAAAATGATTTCCACACTATTAGCTCTATCCGTATTTACCTTTGTTTTACAATCACCAGCAAAAGCATCAGAAAATGAAACTGTTGT